>Ga0075152_10000603_pt1 | contig 26167 bp, 24 predicted proteins | sample JI61114C2DNA_FD_70964 | JGI IMG/M metagenome (GOLD analysis project Ga0075152, IMG submission 70964) | Wastewater effluent complex algal communities from Wisconsin, to seasonally profile nutrient transformation and Carbon sequestration -... | ecosystem: Engineered > WWTP > Effluent > Algae...
CCGCCTCCACCGACGCGGCGATCACCGGGGCCATAAGCTGGGTCTCGGCGTAGGTCGTGATAGCGAACGGACCGATGTCGCCGGGGCGGTGACAGCTCGCGCACTTGCGGTCGAGGATCTGCTTGATGTCGCGGTAGTACGTCAGCGCCGCCTCGCCGCCGGTCGTCGGCGCCTCGGCCGTCGCGCCGCTGCTCGCCGTCTCACTGCCCTCGGTCGCTGGGCTCGTGCCGCTCGTGCCGCTCGCGGTCGTCGTCGTGCTCGCCACCGTCGTCGCGGCCTCGCTCGCCCCGCCGTCGTCATCGGGGCCGCAGGCGACGAGCGAGGCGAGGACGAGCGGGGCACGACGCAAGGAAGTCATCATGACCGCCAGGGTAGTCGATCGGCCGCGCATCGCGGTCGCGGTCGGCGATGCGTATGCGCACCTGCGCGGACCATCGCGCATTCTCGCCCGCCTCGCCTCGCCTCGCCTCGCCTGCCTCGCCTGCCTCGCCTGCCTTGCCCGCCAATGGCCGCTCACTTGTTGGCGGCGTCGATCAGCATCCCCTTGAGGGTCTCGTACTCACCCATGTCGGCGAGGTCGTGGGCCGTCAAATTGAACACGCCGACCGGGACGTTCTCGCGGTCGACGATGATGACGTCGCGATACTCGACCTGCCACAGGGACCAGGCGTCGACCTCCACGGTGTCCTGCAGCAGCGGGATGACGCGGCCGTCGATCATCTGCGGGACGCCGAGCTCGTGGCCGGCGCCATTGACTCCGATCAGGTCGACCCCGAGCCCCGGGAAGCCGCCGTCGAGCTCCTTCTGCATCTCATTGAGGAAGCCGAACTGGCTCCGACAGTAGCCTCATGTCGCGTGCGCGTAGTACCACCCGGAGACGCGCTCGAGGTAGTCCCGCGGGGAGACCGGCTGCATATAGGTCGCCGAGTTCGAGTTGACGTCGATCAACATGAAGTCGGGGACCAGCTCCGCCGCGCCGTTCGTCTCGCCGGTCTCGCCGCCGCTGGTGCTGGTGCTGCTGGTCTCGCCGCTGCTGGTCTCGCCGGTGCTGCTTGTGCCGCCGCTGGTGCTTGTGCCGCCGCTGGTGCTGGTGCCGCCGCTGGTGCTGGTGCCGCCGGTGCTGCTTGTGCCGCCGCTGCTGCTGGTCTCGCCGGTGTCCGGCGCGCCGGTCGTGGGGTCCACGCTGGTCGTCGTGCCGGCGTCGGGGTCCGTCGCGCCGGTCGCCGACGCTCCGGACTCGCTCGAGCTGCCGGGCGTGCTGGTGCTGCTGGTCTCCGGGGGTCCGGCGGTCGCGTCGCTGCGGCCGCCGCTGCAGCCGACGAGCGCGGCGGTGACGAGGAGGAGTGGGCGCCTCGGGTGCATCTTCTGCGTGTATCACGTCCGCGGGGCGCGTCGTGGGTTGCTCAGCGCTCGAACTTGCGCCTGGCTCCGGGGTCTGTATGCATGCGCGGGCATGAGGGGTGGCCTCGCACCGGGCACGGGCACGGGGAGCGCCACCGGAGCGTCCGTCTGCCGGCCGAGGGCGCGGTCTACTCGGGCGGCGCGATGGTCGGCAGCGTCACCACGAAGCGGGAGCCCACGCCGAGGGTGCTGGTGACCGAGATGTCGCCGCCGAGCAGATGTACGAGGCGCTCGGTGATCGTCAGGCCGAGGCCGGTGCCGCCGTAACGACGCGTGGTGGAGGCGTCGGCCTGGGTGTAGGCCTCGAAGATCTGGGTGAGCTGCTCGGGGCTCATGCCGATGCCCGTGTCGGCGACGACGAACACGATGGTCGGGCCCGACTCTCGCGTTTCCGTAGAAACGGTCAGCAGGACCTCACCCTGGTGGGTGAACTTGTGGGCGTTGCCGAGGAGATTGACGAGGATGCGGCGCAGGGCGCCGCCGTCGGTGCGGATGTGCTCCAGGCCGGCGGCGATCGCCTGATGCGAGTGGTTGCCGCGGCGCTCCCGGAGCGGGCGAATGGTCACGTCGATGCCGGAGAGCAGGGCATGCACGTTGACCTCTTCGATCTCGAGGGTCATCATCCCAGCCTCGATCTTGGAGATATCGAGGGTGTCGTTGATGAGGCCGAGCAGGTGGATGGCAGAGGTCTCGATTCGCCGGACGTCCTCGGGCTCGGGGCTGTCACCGCCGTCGAGGTCCTCGCGGACGAGCGCCGCGTAGCCGAGGATCGCGTTGAGCGGGGTCCGCAGCTCGTGACTCATGGTCGCCAGAAACTCGCTCTTGACGCGGGTCGCCGCGATCGCCTGGTCGCGGGTTTGGAGCAGCTCGCTGTTGAGGCGGGCCATCTCCTCCAGAGCGCGCTGGTGCGCGGTGATGTTATGGATCATCACGGTGGCGCCGCCCTCCTCGTTGGCCACGGCGAAGACCTCGAGGATCTGGTCGTGCAGGGCCTGCTTGACCAGCAGCGACTCACCACGATGGGCGCGTACGAACAGGGCGCGCAGCTCGGGGGCGTCGGTGAAGCAGGTCATCAGCTCGCGACCGATCAGCGAATCGCGGCTGAGGAGCGTCACCACGGCCCCCTCCGCGAGGACGAAGCGGCCCTCGGCGTCGAGCACGAGCAGCGCGATCGGTAGGCTGTGAAATACCATCTGGAGGCGGCGAGCGGCCCTGTCGAGGGCGACCTGGGTCTGCCGCCGCGCCTCGCGGTCGAGCAGCTGGCGGTAGACCACGCCGGTGAGCCGACAGATGAAGCCGAGGACGGCGACGTGCTCTTTGGTGAAATGATCCGGCTCGGGCGACGCGAGCCCGAACACGCCGAGCGACTCGCCGCCCGAGGTGATCGGCATGAACAGGCGCGAGCGGATCACGAAGCCACGCGCGCTGCTCTGCGTGCGCTGCTCGGGGTCGCTAGCGACATCCGCGACGTGGTAGACCTCCTGGCTGCGAAACACCCGCCCCGGGTGGCGCTCCCAGGCGGTCCGCTCGGCCTCCCGGCGCTCCTCCTCGGAGAAGCCGTTGGCGTAGAGCAGGCGCAGTACGGCGGCCTGGTAGTCCCACAAATAGAGGCCGCTGTACTCGATGTGGATCAGGTGCGCGATGGCCGACTGGATCTGGACCGCGAGCGCCGCGAGGTCCTCGATCTTGGCGAAGCCGGACGCCACCTGCGAGAGCTGGTCGATGAGCTCGATGAGGCGGGGTTCATTCCCATCGGGCTGGCTGCTCGCGTCGGTGGCCATCGCGGGACCTGGCTACGTCGTCGGAGCGAGCAGCGCGGTCGCGGCGCGGGCGCAGACCTCATCTTGATGGTAATGGCCGCCGCTGACCCCGATGGCGCCGACGATGGCGCCGTCGATGATGATCGGCAGGCCACCGCCGAGCAGGATGAAGTCGTCGAGCTGCTGCGCGCCGATCAGCAAGATCGGGTCATCCTTGATGAAGTTATGCCAGCTGTCACCGGTCGCCACGCCGAAGCCGACGGCGGTGAGCGCCTTCTTACGCGACGCGCCCACGGCGACCAGCGCGGCGCCGTCCATGCGGCTGAAGGCCTTGAGGACGCCGGACTCGTCGACGATCGTTACGGCGATGGGGAGGCCGATCTCCTGGCCCTTGGCCTGGGCTGCGGCGATCATGGCGTGGGCGAGCTCGAGCGAGATGGTCTGTTTGGAGATAGTATTGCGCATGGTGGGGCCTTCAGCGGGAGTCTAGCCGGTGCCGCTCGACGGATGAACCCGGCCGACGCGGAAGAACAACGGAATTTGTACGGTTCTTGTCGGGTCCGGGCCCCAGGCCCCCGCGAGCCGCTCGCGCAGCTCGACCGCTGGATCTCGGCCGGTCGCGGCGCGGAAGATCGCCGACGCCGACCAGGTGCCGATGGCGCCCACGACGTGGTCCAAGGTCCACTGGAGGGTGATCGCCGCGGGCGGCAGCTCGATCGGCTCGAACGGAAATGCGAGGTCACGGTAGCTGCTGCGGACATGTCGGAACGCAGCGGTCCAGTGGGGGCCGAGCACCACCTCGGTGTGGTGCTCGATGATCGCGTCGAGCTCCGGGGTGAGCTCGATGCTGGCGCCGTAGGACCATGCCGCGAGCACCGCTCCCGGGCGGGCCACTCGGCGCACCTCGTCATAAAACGGGGCCAGCGAGAACCAGTGCAGCGCGGAGGCGACCGTGATCAGGTCGACGCTCCCGTCTTCGAGGGAGCTGTGCTCCGCCTCCTCGACGCGGTACTCGACCCGCGGATGGTGGACACCGCAGGCGATCTGCTGGGGGCTGGCGTCAGTCGCCACGACGCGGTCGAAGTGCCCGGCGAGCGCGAGCGCGGCCTGGCCCGAGCCGGTCGCCACGTCCCAGCAGCATCCGGTGCCTGGCGCCAGCTCGGCGAGCCGCGCCAGCAATACGCGTGGGTACTGGGGACGAAAACGCGCATACGCACCTGCGCTGCCCGAGAAATAGTCGAGGAAGTCAGCGCCCACTGGACCCATCATACGTCAGCGGAGTCTGCACAAAAACCGGGTCGTCGATAGTGGACCTCCGCGGACGACCCGCGCGAACTTGCGGCGCGGCCGTGGCCACCTACGCCCGCTCACGGCCGAGGGCGCCGACCATGGTGCCGACCACGGTGCCGAGCACGAGGAGCACGATGAGCCCGAAGTTCGGGGCGCCGCGCACGACGTACAGCGAGGCGAGGCCGCAGGTGAAGCCGCCAGCGAGTGTGAGGCCGCGGCTCGGTCGCGCGGCGAGGGCGGCGACGCCTCCCGGGAACGCCGAGAGCGCGACGAGGATCACGAGCCAGAGGCCCCCGCCGTGTTCGTCGTGCCAGTCGAACCAGTCCGTGCGGCCCTTGAGGTAGACGACCGTGGCGATGCCGGCGGCTCCCGCGACGACGGCACCGACCGCGCCCCGAGCCAGGCGTGCGCGCCAGCCCGCCGCGGTGTCGCCGAAGAGCGCGACCGCGACGAGAACGCCGAGGGGGAGCGACACGAGCGCGAGCAAGAGCTCGCCGCCGAGGTCGCTCGCGAGCGAGAGCAGGAGCGCGAAGCCGGAGAGCAGGCCGATGACGAAGTTCTGGGCGAGAGACACGCGCGGCGAGCTTAGCCCCGCGCGGCGGACATTGATATCTGCGGGCCCCGGTGCCGATGCCGGGGTCCTCGCGGGCCCTGCCGGCTGCTTGGGCGGGTCCTGGCCGCCGATGAGTGTCAGGCCGGGACGCGGTCCTTCTGCAGGCGGTCGAAGTGGCGGCCTTTGGCGATGGCGTCGATGAAGCGCCGGGCGAGGGCCTTGAAGCCGGTCGGGCTGCGCTCGGCGACGAGGCCGGGGAGCAGGAGGAGGGCGGCCGCGACCTGTTGCGGCCCGACGTCGGGGTCGGTGACGTTGCTGGCGAGCAGGAGGTCGAGGCCGTCGGTGGCGGCGCCGATCGCCTTGCAGTGGACGAAGGCCTCGTTGATGAAGTGAAGGGCGCCGCCCTCGCTGCGCAGGGTGGCGACGCTCTGGGCGCCGCCGGGCACGAAGACGGCGTCGTGGAGGACCGAGCCCGAGGTCAGGAAGGTCTTGTCGGGTTGCAGCGTCGTGCCGTCGGCGGCCGTGATCGGTGAGAGCGTCGGGGCGACGAGCTCGGGCAGCGCGTCGGCGGCGATCAGCGCGGCCTTGAGGGCGGCGACGTGATCGCCGTCGACGCCATCGGCGACGAGGATGGCGACCTTGCGGGTCTCGATCGAATCATGGGTGTTGCGCGGATTGTCGATGATGCTGAGCTCCGGGGCGCGCGCGGGGGTGCTGCTGTTGCGCGCGGGGCCGGGCTGGCCGGTGACGCCGAAGCGCTGCCAGCCGGCCTGGAGGCGGTTCGCGGCGGTGGCCGGGTCGCCGCCCTCGCCGTCGACCGCGACGCCGATGCCGTAGGCGACGCGGTGGGCGAGGCCCTGATCGATCTGGAGGAGGATGTCGATCATGCGCTCGCGGACGTCCCGGGATGCGACCTTGCCGAGCTCGAAGCGCAGGGCCTGGACGATATGCTCCTTCTCGGGCTCGGCCTGGCTGCTCCAGAACATGGTCGCCTGGGAGAAGTGGTCGCTGAAGCTCGGGCTGCGGGCGCGGACCTTGTGGCCGTCGATGCGCCCGGGATAGGTCGTGAAGCCGCCGCTGGTGGCCGGGGGCTGGCCCTGGCGACCGCCGAGCTGCATCGGGCAGCCGCCGCCGAGCGAGTTCGGCTGGTAGTTGACGCGGCCGGTCTTGATCGTCTGGCGCATGAAGCCGTCTTGATTGTTGTTGTGCACCGGGCAGGTCGGACGATTGATGGGGATCTCGTGGAAGTTGGGGCCGCCGAGGCGGGTCAGCTGGGTGTCGAGATAGGAGAACAGGCGGCCCTGCAGCAACGGGTCGTCCGAGAAGTCGATGCCGGGCACGATGTTGGCCGGGCAGTATGCGACCTGCTCGGTCTCGGCGAAGAAGTTGTCCGGGTTGCGGTTCAGGACCATCTTGCCGAAGATCTGGACCGGAATGAGGGACTCCGGCCAGAGCTTGGTCGGGTCGAGCGGGTCGAAGTCGAACTTGAACTCGTCGGCCTCCTCGAGCACCTGCACCCCGAATTGCCACTCGGGGAAGCTGCCCCGCTCGATCGCCTCCCACAGGTCGCGGCGGTGGAAGTCGGGGTCCTTGCCGCCGAGCTTCTGCGCCTCGTCCCACACCAGCGAGTGCAGGCCGAGCACCGGCTTCCAGTGGAACTTGACGAACACGGACTTGCCCGCGGCGTCGACCAGCCGGAACGTGTTGACGCCGAAGCCCTCCATCATGCGAAAGCTGCGGGGGATCGACCGATCCGACATGACCCACATGATCATGTGGGCGGCCTCGGGCGTCAGCCACATGAAGTCCCAGAAGTTGTCGTGCGCCGACGCGGCCTGCGGGATCTCGTTGTGGGGCTCCGGCTTGACGGCGTGGATCACGTCCGGGAACTTGATCGCGTCCTGAATGAAGAACACGGGGATGTTGTTGCCGACGAGGTCGAAGATTCCTTCCTCGGTGTAAAACTTGGTGGCGAAGCCGCGGACGTCGCGGGCGGTGTCGGCGGAGCCGCGCGAGCCGGCGACCGTCGAGAAGCGCACGAACACGGGCGTGCGGGCGCCGGGGTCCTGCAGGAACTTGGCCCTTGTGTACCTCGCCATCGAGGCGGTGACCTCGAAGTAGCCGTGGGCCGCGGCGCCGCGGGCGTGGACCACCCGCTCGGGGATGCGCTCATGGTCGAAGTGGGTGACCTTCTCTCGCAGGATAAAATCCTCGAGTAAAGTCGGACCGCGCTCGCCCGCGGTGAGCGAGTTTTGATTGTCGGCGATCGGAATGCCCTGATTGGTGGTCAGGTCCTGGCCCTTGGCGCTCTCACGCGCGGGCTCGAGGTCTTTGTCCTTGCTGTGCTCATCCATATCGATCTCCTCCGCTCGTGCGCCATGTGCGACGGCCTCGCTCGATAGCACCGAGCTCCAGGTGAGCAAGCTCGGCGGCGGCGATCCGACGCGGCGAGGACGCCCCGGCGGACCGGTCGATAGGCACGGGTATGGAGGCACCTGCGGCAGGAGCGAGCGCGGGGGGCGCTGGGCGCCGATCCGTGGATTGCCTCACGGGGACTCGTGCGTGGCGGGCAGATGATAGCGGAAGCGCCGGCCGCGGTACGTGCTGCAGCAGTCCTCGATCGGGCGACCGTCGGCGCCGACGATCACGCGGTGGATCTTCAGGACGGCGGCGCCGGGGGCGATGTCCAGCAGGTCGGCCTCGTCGTCGGTCGCGGCGTCGGCGGTGACGTGACGCTCTGCGGTGCTGCCGCGCAGCATGCCCTTGCTGCGCAGGTACTCGAGCGAGCCGCCGACGGCCAGTGTTTCGGGGTCGACGGGGCCGAGCAGCTCGATGGGCACGTGGGCCTCGAGATATCCGAGCGGGCGATCGTCACCCAGGCGAATGCGTCGGATCCTCATCACCGGCGTGTCGAGGGGGACCCGCAGGCGCTCGGCGACCTCGGGCGGCGCGGGCTGCTCGTCGACCGAGAGCACCTGCCAGGCCGGATGAATGCCCTGCTTGAGCAGATGATCGTGGACGCTGTAGCTCGGCCCGGCGGGTTCGCCCGCGGCGCGGGGCTGGGCGACGAAGGTGCCGCGGCCGCGATGCCGGGTGACGTAGCCCTCGCGCTCGAGCTCCTGCAGCGCCTGGCGCACGGTCGTGCGCGACAGGCGATGGATCGCCTGCAGCTCGTGCTCACCCGGGATGAGCTCACCGGGCTTCCACTCGCCGCGCTCGATACGATCGGCCAGCAGCAGCTTGAGCTGCTGATAGAGCGGAACGGGTGAGGAGCGGTACAACATCGGCGGGGGGCGTCATGGTGGCGAGCACATTGTCGTCGTTTCGAGCCCGGTCGTCCGGGTCCTCCTCGCGATCGGGCGGGGGCGGCTCGGCTTCGCCGCCCTGCCCGAGCCTCATGGCTTCATACGCGAAGGGTGATGGCGATCGCCGGAGCGGCAAGTCGCGGATGCCGCGCTGCATTGTCATAGCACGGCATAAGAGGCGGTTTGCGCGCTGACGCGCAGAGACGGTAATATGTCGGGATGTGCGCCCGCCTCCTCTCGGTCCTGCTGTTGTCTTCGGCCTGTGGCGCGGCCCCGGAGGCCAGCGCCGGGCTCGTCGGCGGCGAATCGATCGCGGCCAGCAGCGCGGCGTCGACGAGCGGCGCGGCGCCGACGACGAGCGGCGCGGGCTCGACAGGCGCCGCAGATGCGACGGCAGCGGCGAGCACCGCCGCGTCGACCACGGGGACCGGCGCCGAGTCGACGGCTGGCCCTGGGGACAGCTCGAGCACCGGCGCGGCCGATGAGCCGCCGGTCTGCGCGCCGACGGAGAGCTCCGACGGGGCGGGTGCTCCCGCCGAATATGGGCTCGCCACGGCCCCGCCGACGATGGCGCTGGTCGATACGTTCTACGGGTACGACCTGCGCACGAGCATCGGCGCGTGCGCGACGGACCGGGTGCAATGGACGCTGGTGGCGGCGCCGGCGGCAGCGCGGCTCGAGCTGCCGGGGGTGGCGAAGTCGCTGGTGGCGGGCGAAATGTACGTACACGAGGCGGGTGGTGCGGCGCGGGAGCAGGCCAATGTCGTGTGGGATCTCGCGGGCGCGGAGCCGGGCTGCGCGGAGTTCGTGGTGCGGTGGCGGGCGTGGCGGGACTGCGGCGTGCTCGACGACGGGAGCTGGGGGCCGGAGGCCACGCAGTCGTGGAGCGTCGCGCTGCGCGCGAACCACTGGTACAGCGGCGATCTGCACGTGCACACCAGGCACAGCGAGCGAGGCGACGAGGCGGGCTCGGTGTGGGATTACGTGCAGCGGATGCGCAATATGGTGTCCAGCGACGCGGGCGAGGACTTCGCCGACCGGCGCCAGCGCTCGCTGCGGGGGCGGCTGCACTGGCTGGTGTTCTCGGAGCACACCAACAACGAGATGGAGGAGTGCGGACGGCACTTCGCGGCGTGGTGCGTGAAGGATGCGGGGGCGGAGGAGGCGACCGGGCGGGACGTCGTGCGGCACTACACCGAGCAGCTGGGCGGCGAGGTGCTGTTGGTGGTGGGCTCGGAGGTGTCGAACAAGTTCGACGGTCACTTCGGGTTCTTGCCGCGCAACCCGTATCCGGGGCACCCGATCTACGCGCCCGGGTACCTCGAGGAGCCGACCGACTACGAGCACGACGTCGGCCACGGGCCCGGGGTGATCCGCGAGCGCTGGGTCGACGCGGCGGCCACCAACGCCGATGAGATCGCGCAGATCCGGGCGATGGGCGGGCTGGCGATCGTCAACCATGAGACCGCGCCGACCTTCTGGATCGGCTTCGACTGGAGCACCGTCGACATCGACGGCCTCGAGGTCTGGAACGGCGGCAATCGTCACGACAAGTACGACGACAGCGCCTACAACGGCGACCTCGACCTCAACGCGGTGACCAAGGGCGATCTGCTGACGCTGGAGATCCCCGAGGAGCCGCTCGAGCGATCGTGGCTGGGCCTGCTCAAGACCGGGCGCTGGCCGCTGACCCTGGTCGGCGGCAGCGATGTCCACGATTACAACGAGGTGGTCTGCTTCGACGGGCCCTGCGACCCGACCAACGCCGAGCTCGCGGCGCCGACCACCAGCGTGTGGGCGCCGAGCTTCGTGTGGGCCGACGGCGAGGACGGGGTCGCCGACGGCCTCGCCGCCGGGCGGGTGGTGGTCCACGACCTCGCCAATTTCATCGACCTGCGGGTCAGCCACGCGGGCCACGAGTACCTGCTCGGCGACACGATCGAGGGCTACACCGCCGGGGCGCCGCTCGAGCTGCGGGCCTTCGGGCGCGCGGCGAAGTTCGTCGACGGCGACAACCGCGTGCTGCTGGTCCTCGGGACCCGGGTCGACGTCGACGACCCGAGCGTCGACGTGCTCTACAGCTCGGAGGACGCCGAGCACTTCGTGGCGGAGCTGCAGGGCAAGGACCACATGCGGTACATACGTCCCGACTCGAGCTTCGACCGCGCATATACGGCGACGATCGACGATATGGGGCCGGAGGGCAGCTATGTGATCTGGGCGCAGTTCGTGCCGTGGCACAACCCGGTGTACCTGGTCGGCAACGGCCAGGACATGGCGCTCACCGGGGCGATCAGGGTCCGGGAGTAGGATCCCAGCCGGCGCCGTCGTGCTCGCCCAGCGCCGGCGGGCGGCGATAGTCGCGGATCGGCGTGCGCGACAGGCCGATCGGGCTGCGCAGACACGGGGTCTCGCCGTCGTCCATGGTGGTGAACAGGCCGCGCGCCCGCTGCTGCGGGTCGTCGGCGAGCTCGCCGAGGTCCTGGATCGGGCCGTGCGGGAAGCCGTCCTCCAGCGCCCCGAAGACCGTGAGCCAGTGGTCGCGCGGGTGCTGCGTCAGCTTGTCGGCGATCATCGGGACCAGCATCTCCCGATGCTGCACGCGGGCCGGGTTGCCGCGAAAGCGCGGGTCGTCGGCCCACCGCGGCTCGCCGAGGGCGCGGCACAGGCCGGCGAACTGGGAATCGTTGCCGACGGCGATCATCAGCGGGCGGTCGGCGGTGGGGAAGCTCTGGTAGGGGACGATCGACGGGTGGGCGTCGCCCAGCGGGCGCGGGACCTCGCCGGTGCACAGGAAGTTCATGGCCACGTTGGCGAGCGCGCTGACCTGGCTGTCGAACAGCGCGAGGTCGCAGTGCTGGCCGAGGCCGCTGCGCTCGCGCTCCCGCAGCGCGGCGAGCACGGCGATCACGGCGTGCAGGCCGGTGGTGAGGTCGGCGATCGCGACGCCGACCTTGGTTGGGTGGGCGCTGTCGGGGCCGGTGACGCTCATCAGCCCGCCCATCGCCTGGATCAGCGCGTCATAGCCGGCGCGGGCGGCGAGCGGGCCGGTCTGGCCGAAGCCGGTGATGCTGCAATATACGAGGCGCGGGTGGCGAGCGTGCAAGGTCGCGAAGTCGAGGCCGTGCCGGGCGAGGTCGCCGACCTTGAAGTTCTCGATCAGGACGTCCGCGCCGGCGATCAGCTCGAGCAGGGCCGCGTGGTCGTCGGGGCGCGTGAAGTCGAGGACCCGCGAGCGCTTGTTGCGGTTGGCGGTCAAATAGTAGGCGGCGAGGCCGGCGTGCTCCGGCGGGCCCCACCGCCGGGTGTCGTCGCCGCGCGGGTGCTCGACCTTGATGACATCGGCCCCGAGGTCGCCGAGGACCTGCGCGGCGTAGGGACCGGCGAGCACGCGCGAGAGGTCGAGCACGCGCAGGCCAGCGAGCGGGAGGGCCGGGGCTGAGGGCATGACTGGCGCGAATATGCGCCGATTGTTGCTGTATCTGCAACCCTCTGTGGCGCGGGGGCGGGCTGTCACGGGGCGGGTGGCGGGTGCTAAGGTTCGCGCCATGAAGCACAACAAGAGGATCCTTCTGGCCGCCACTTTGCTGGCGCTCGCGGGCTGTAAGAGCGAGCTCGACGGCAAGCCGGTGGCGAAGGTCGCCGAGGCGAAGGGCGAGACCAAGGCGGCGACCGACGTGAAGAAGGTGGACGCGCCGCCGGCAGCGGCCGCGCGCACGCTGAAGGCGGACGCGGCGGCGAGCACGATCGGCTTCGTCGGCTCGAAGCTGACCGGGGACCACACCGGCTCGTTCAAGGCCTTCACGGGCGAGACGACGGTCGAGGGCATGACGCCGAAGTCGGTGCGCTTCACGATCGAGACCGGCTCGGTGACGAGCGACGACGAGAAGCTGACCGGGCACCTCAAGTCGCCGGACTTCTTCGACGTCGAGAAGTACCCGAAGGCGGAGTTCAGCTCGACGGCGATCGCCATCAAGTCGGCCGCGGGCGGGGCGACCCACGAGGTCACGGGCGACCTGGACCTGCACGGCGAGAAGAAGTCGATCACGTTCCCGGCGACGATCACCGTCGACGATCGCGGCGCCAAGGGCACCGCGGAGTTCAAGATCAACCGCAAGGACTTCAAGATCGTGTATCCCGGCATGCCCGACGACCTGATCAAGGACGAGGTGCTGCTGAAGATCTCGCTGAGCTTCGTGCCCTGAGCATGACGACCGCACGCGCGACCGGGACGCTGCTGCTCGCCGACGAGGCGATGCTGGCGCATGACCAGGGGCGAGGGCACCCCGAGAGCCCCGCCCGGCTGCAGGCCATCATGCAGCGCCTGCTCGCGCGGCCGATCGCCGGCACCCGCTGGCAGGCGCCGCGCGCCGCCAGCCGCGAGCAGGTCGCGCGCGTGCACGGCTCCGAATACCTCGACCTCGTCGAGCAGGTCCGCGGCCAGACCCTACATATCGACGAGGACGTCGCCATGGCCCCGGGCAGCACCGATGCGAGCTTCCTCGCCGCCGGCGCCGCCATCGACGCCGTCGAGGCCGTGGTCGCAGGCGCGGCCCGCAACGCCTTCGCCCTCGTGCGCCCGCCCGGTCACCACGCCGAGGCCGACCGCGCGATGGGCTTCTGCGTGCTCGCCAACGTCGCCGTCGCCGCCGAACACGCCCGCCAGGTGCTCGGCGTCCAGCGCGTGCTGGTCGTCGACTGGGACGTGCACCACGGCAATGGCACCCAGCACATCTTCGAGGGCCGCGACGACGTGCTGGTGTTCAACACCCACCAGTGGCCGCATTACCCGGGCAGCGGCGGCCTGCACGAGCAGGGCCGCGGCGCGGGCCTCGGCTACACGGTCAACGTGCCGCTGCCGGGCGGCATGGGCGACGGCGACTACGCGGCGATGTTCCGCGAGGTGCTGGTGCCGGTCGCGGAGGCGTTTCGACCGGACCTGGTGCTGGTCTCGGCGGGCTTCGACGCGCACCGTGACGACCCGCTGGGCGAGATGCTGGTGAGCGCGGAGGGCTTCGCGGGGCTGTGCGGGGTGGTGCGTGAGGTGGCGGAGGCGAGCGCGGGCGGGAGGTTGGCGCTGGTGCTCGAGGGTGGATACGACCTCGAGGGTCTGGCGAGCAGCGTGCATGCTTGCGTGGAGGTGCTGGCTGGACGGACGCCGCCGGAGCAGCCGGGGGCGAGCGCGGCGGGCGAGGCGGTGCTGCGTCGGACGGTGGAGCAGCACCGCCGGCACTGGCGCCTGGGCTGAGGGCATCGCGGGTGTGAGCTGAAGCAGCTCGGTTTGCGCGGGGGGATGAGCTACCCTCCGGCCCCCGCGCCATGGAGATCTTCAAGGAATTTCGCTTCGAGGCCGCTCACCGGCTGCCCAACGTGCCGCCGAGCCACAAGTGCGCGCGCCTGCACGGCCATTCATTCATCGTGCAGGTGTACGTGCGCGGGCCGGTCGGCGAGGAGAGCGGCTGGGTGATCGACTTCGCCGACATCGCCGCGGCCTGGGCCCCGCTGTACGCCGTGCTCGACCACTACTACCTCAACGAGGTCGAGGGCCTGGAGAACCCGACCAGCGAGCGACTGGCCCGCTGGATCTGGCGGCGCATCGCCCCGAGCTTGCCGCTGCTGTCGCAGGTGGTCGTGCGCGAGACCTGCACCTCGGGCTGCGTGTACCGCGGCGAGGATTGACGCCGCGGCGCGGCCCGTCACTTGTTGAGCGTCTTGCTGAACAGCTCCTTCCCGGTCTTGTCGTAGAAGATGCCGGTGAAGGTGTCGTCCTTGAGCTCGCCCCAGAAGAAGCCCTCGGTCTCCGGCATGCCGAAGTAGGCGGCGTTCTTGCCCGGCAGGCCCTCCGACTTGGAGCCGGCGCCGGAGACGATGAACTCGGTGCCGCACTTGGGCTCCAGCCACTGGAGGTTGTGGTCGTGGCCGCACAGGTAGATGTCGATCTTGCCGCAGACGGCCTCCTCCATGAACTCCTTGACGCTCTCGCCGGTGACGAAGGGCAGGGGGATGGCCTCGAGGTTCTCGTAGGCGCCGGCGTTGCCGTGGTCGCCGTTGGAGATGTAGGGGTGGTGACCGAAGGCGACCTTCCAGGTCGCCTGGCTCGCGCCCACGCCGGCCTTGAGCCAGTTCTTCTGCGGGTCGGAGTTGCCGTTGATCGGGTCGGTCATCACCTGGTTGGTGTCGAGGCCCCAGAACTCGGCGTGCTCGAGCTTGAAGTTGTAGTACTTGCTCGGCAGCTTCCAGATCTGGCTGAGCTGGGTGTAGTCGATCTGGTACTGGGCCTTCTTGGTGTTGAAGTCGACGCCGATGCCGTTGCCGCCGTAGTCGTGGTTGCCGAGCGCGATGTAGATCGGGAAGTCGATGTCCTCGTAGGGGAGCTCGAACTTCTCCTGGAACTGCGGGTCGTCCACGCCGCTGACCCCGCTGTCGTAGAAGTTGTCCCCGAGCAACATGCCGAAGTCGCAGCCCTTCTGGGCGCACAGCTCGACGATCGCCTGGCCGACCATGTACTGGTTCTCGTTGCCCTCGCCGGTGTCGCCGAGCGCCACGAAGCGCACCACCCCCGCGGCGCCGCCCGTCGTCGTGTCGTCCGCGCCCGTGTCGCTCGTCGCCGCGCCAGTGCTCGTCCCCTCCACTGGCCCCGTGGTCGCGGTCGTGCTGGTCGCGGTCGTGGTGGTCGCGCTGGTGGTCGCGGTGGTGGTCGGCGACGCGGTGGTCGTGCCCGAGTCCGTGGCGCTGGCGCTGCCGCTGCCGCCCGTGGCCGTGCCGCCCCCGGAGCTCGGGTCGTCGGTCATGTTACCCGGCGTCGTCGCCGGGCCCGTGCTGCCGGCGCCCGTCGAGCCAGCGGTCGCGGTGCCGCCATCCTCCGCACCACAGGCGACGAGCAGCGTACAGGCGAGGATCCCCGGGGATAGAAAACTGAGGCGCAGCATCGAGCGTGACTGTACACCGATGAGTGGTGCGAGCAATGAAGGAGGGTGGTGAGGGCCCGCGCTAGATGTGCGAGAACTCGCGGGTGCCGCGGTGCAGGCCGCGGGCTTTGAGCGGGGTGATTTTCTGTAACTTTTCTGTATCGTGCGCAGATGATGCCGCTAAACTTCATGGTGCGCGCGACGGTTGCAGGGCTGGTCGCGCTGGGGCTGGCAGGGTGCTCCAGCGAGGCCGATCGAGACGCCTCGCAGGGCGCGACGAGCAACGCCGCGAGCGTGACGCTGACCGGGCTCTCTGCGGGGACCGCGGGGACGACGAGCGCGGAGGACCCGACGAGCGGCGGCGGCAGCGGGACGGGGGGCGGGAGCACCAGCATGCCGGCGGAGAGCACCGGCAGCCCGGCGAAGTTCGACCTCGGGGAGCAGCCGATGGTCGACCTCGGGGGTGAGATGACCGGGCCCATCATTCCGACGACCTGCGACGAGGCCGCGAGCGGGAAGAGCACGGTTGGTTGCAAGTTCTTCGCGGTCGACATGGACGCGCACGACGGGGTCGAGGGCTCGCAGTACGCGGTCGGGGTCGCCAACGTCCAGCTGGCGGCGATGGCGACGGTGACGGTCGAGGTCAAGGAGGGCGGCGTGTGGCAGACGATCGGCGGGCCGCAGCCGATCGGGCCGCTGCAGCTGTTCACCTTCAACCTGCCCGACCGGCACACCGATGATAGCGCCCTGAAGGTCGGCGGGGCCTATCGCGTGACCTCGGACGTGCCGGTGGTCGCGTATCAGTTCAACCCGGTCGACGGCGCGAGCTCGTACCTGTCGGACGCCGCGATGCTGTACCCGGCGGCGGCGCTGGACACCGTCAATCAGGTCACGGGCTGGAAGTCGATGTTCGACAACAGCGAGACCTTCCAGCACAGCTACGCGACGGTGATCGCGACGGCGGACGGCACGATGGTGACGGTCGACCCGAGCGTGGTGACGGCGGCGGGGCCAGGGGTGCCGCAGGGGGCCCCGGGCGCGCCCTTCAGCCTGCCGTTGCAGGAGGGCGACGTGCTCAGCGTGGCGGTGCAGAAGATCCCGGACTCGATGACGGGCACCAAGATCACCAGCAACAAGGACCACCCGGTCGCGGTGTTCGCCGGCCAGGAGTGCGCGCTGATCCCCGCGGCTGTGTGCTGCTGCGACCACCTGGAGGAGCAGCTCGCGGGCGTGCGCCTGTGGGGCAAGAACTTCATCGCCGCGCGCATGCCCGTGCGCAACCCCGGCAGCCCGGAGGCGACGCTGTGGCAGATCTACGCGTCCGAGGACGGCACCAACGTGACGATCACCAGCGACGCGGGCGTCACCGGCATCCCGTCCAAGCAGTTTCTCCTGAATCAGGGCGAGGTCACGGAGATGTACGTCAGCGGCCCGCCAGGCGAGGAGGGCGACTTCGAGATCTCGGCGGACCGCCCGATCGCGGTCTATGGCTACATGGTCGGCTCGGAGAACTTCGGCAGCGACATCGGTGACCCGGCGATGGTGGCGATGGCCCCGACCGAGCAGTACCTGCCGCGCTATGTCGTCCTGGTGCCGGGCACGTGGCTCAACGACTTCGCGGTGCTCACCCGCCCGGTCGGCGCGCAGATCCTCCTCGACGGGGTGGCGATCCCGGACTCGGCGTTCAACCCGGTCGCCGCGACCGGGTTCGAGGTCGCGCGCGTGCTCGTTCCTGACGGCGTCCACGTGCTCGACGGCGGCGTGGAGCCCTTCAGCGTGGTCATCGTCGGCTACGACCAGTGGGACAGCTACGCGTATCTCGGCGGCACCGGGACGGGTAAGATCAACCCGAACCCGCCCGGCTGATCGGCGGACCTGCGACCATCGGACTCGAGGCTCTCATGCATGTTGCGAATACCCGTCGTTTGAACGCGCTCCTGTTCGCCGTAGGCGCGCACCTCCTCGGCTGCGCGCACAGCACCGCGCCGGACCAGCCCACTCCGCCCGCGTCGAGCGGGCCGAGCGTCGCGGGTCCGATCGCCCTGCCGGCGCAGCTGCAAGGCAAGGCCGTGGTGCTGGCCGACACCGACGGTGACTATGCGCGGGGCGACCTCGCGGGGGCCGTGAAGGCCCCGGGTGAAGGCGGCCTCACGGAGGGCCTCGTCGTGCGCTTGACGGCCGACATCCCGGTGTATCGGATGTGGAGCGGGCCCGAGAAGAAGGACTCGCGCGGCAACACCAACCGGCTCGGGCAGTGGTGGGCCTACGACGCGCCCACGGGCACGCAGGCCAGCTATCGCACGGCGTACGAGATCTGCGGCGGCTGGAACGACCTGACGTGGGTGGTGAAGTGCACGCTCAAGGCCGGCGCGGTGGTGACGATCGGGCCGGGTCAGTCGGTGTCGGCGGCGACCTGCGGCGACGCGAGCGGGAAGGAGTCATACCCGGCGAACCCCAGGGACTGGCAGGTCTTCGTCGCGCAGGCGTGGACCCGCCTCGGCCCCGACAAGGAGCTCGACTGCCCGGACGAGGCCATGGACTACCAGGCCGACCTCGCGAACATCGCCGCCCCGCTGGCCGCGAAGGCCGCCGAATAGCGGGCCCGGGGTCGGTTCACGCCGTGCAGGCGCCGCGGGTGACGGCGTGGCGGTGGTCGAACATCTGCTCGAGGCGGCGACGAGCGAAGGGGCCGCCGATCGCGTTGCCGAGCTTGCCGCCGCGCAGCTCGTACTCGATATCGTCGATCAGGCGCGAGCCGGCGGGCGTCGACTCGATGATGTGACGGTGCAGCCAGCTCTTGAAGGGGCCCCCTGACATTCGATCAGCGAACATTCGGCCGCGCTCGTACTCGACGTGCTCCGCGGTGACGGTGAAGCCGACGGGGCCGATGAAGCTGCGAATCTTCACGCGGGTGCCGACCGCGAGCGAGGTCGGCGGCTGGAGCACCTCGATGCGCTCGCCCGGCGGGACCAGCAGCTGCAGCGCGTCGGGGCGCTCATGAAAGGCCCACAGACGCTCCGCAGGGACGCCGGGGAGCTCGAGGGTGCGGGTGAAGTGCGGCATGCGGCTGTATAGGCGAGGCGCCGTCGAGCCGCACGCCGATTGCGCCGGGCGCCGCATATCCTGACGATGCCCGGCGAAGAGGCGCGAGATGGTTGCGCGGAGGGCGCGCGGGCGCGGGCGCGCCGTATCCTCGTATTGTGGCGCAGCCTCCGCGCGGTTTGCCCGTTCATCCGCGACCAGGCGGCCTGAATGCGACAGAGTCGGGGATAAACCCGGTGCTTCGCGGCCTCGCTCGCTTGCATCGTGGTGTGTCGGCGAGGTGCGTGCCATCGTGCTTGTCCATGCAAGAGCACCTGACCACGGTGCGGGACCAGTATCTGCGGGCCCAGGTGCTGGGCGACCGGCGGGCCGCGCTGCAGATCGTCCGCGAGGCGCTCGCGCAGGGTCATTCGGTGCGGACCGTACGGCAGCACGTGGTTCAGTCGGCGCAGCGGGAGATCGGCAAGCTGTGGCAGGCGAATCGCCTCAGCATCGCCCATGAGCACATGGCGACCGCGATCTCTCAGATGGCGTTGGCCCACCTGTTCGAGGAGGCGCCGGTCCCGCGGAGCAGAGGTCGCAAGATCGTCGTCGCGTGCGTCGAGGGCGAGCGGCACGAATTGCCGGCGCGCCTGGTCGCGGATTATCTCGAGAGCGAGGGATACATCGTGCGCTTCCTGAGCGCCGATGTGCCGACCGAGACCCTCTGCGCCGCGCTCGTCGAGGAGGCGCCCGACCTGCTGGCGTTGTCGGTGACGATGTCGTTCAACATCACCGGCCTGCGCGCGGCGGTCGCGGCGGTCCACGAGCGCTTCCCGGGCCTGAAGATCCTCGCCGGCGGCCTCGCCCTGACGTGGGCGCCCGACCTGGCCGCGCAGCTCGGGATCGTCACCACCGGCGGCACGCCCGAGGAGGTCGTCGCCAAGATCGAGGAGTTGCTGCCGGAGGAGCACAAACCATGAATCTACCGCTGGAAGCCCGCCTGCGCGCCGCCGCCGCGGAGCTCAACCTCGCCGCCGTCGAGGAGGAGTACCTCGCCGCCGTCGTGCTCGAGGCGGCCCAGGAGCGCCTGAGATGAGCCGCGAGGTGCCACCGATCGTCGCCGCGCTGGGACGCGAGTTGGTGCTGCGCTGTGACCACGCGGGGGTGGTGCGCTGGGTCGGTCCGCGCGCGGGGCGGTCCCTCGGCGCGCGGCCGGGGGGTGCTCTGCGCGACCTGTGCGTCCCGGGGACCGCGGCCAAGGCCGAGGCGATGCTCGCGCAGGCTCGCGCCGGTCAGGTCACCGACTGGGAGCTCTCGCTGATCGTCGAGGGCGCGCCGACGACGGTGTCGTTCTCGGCGGCGCCCGACCCGGAGGAGGGCGTGTGGCTGGTCGGGGCCCCGATCCCCGAGCACTTCATGCGCGCCCTGGAGAGCGTCGAGTCGTCGATGAGCGAGAGCGGCCGGCTGCACCGCGAGGTCGTCGCGCAGAAGCGGGAGCTCGAGCGGCGGCACCAGGAGCTCCTGCGCGTGCACAGCGAGCTCGACGACGCCCACCGGGGCGTGCTCACGCTGCACAGCGAGATCACCGAGCACTCGGACGAGCTGCGCCGGCAGAGCGAGATCAAGTCTCGCATCGTCGCCAACGTCAGCCACGAGTTTCGGACGCCGCTGCACTCGATCCTCGGGCTGGTGCAGCTCCTCGACGCGGGCATCGACGGCCCGCTCGGCGACGAGCAGCGCAAGCAGGTGCGCTTCATCCGCTCGTCGGCCGAGGACCTGCTGCAGCTCGTCAACGACGTGCTCGACCTGACGCAGGTCGAGGCCAATCATGTGCCCATGCGGATCGAGCGCTTCACGCTCGGCGAGTTCGTCGGCTCGCTACGCGGCATGCTCCGGCCGCTGGTGCCGGCCAGCGGCGCGGTCGAGCTGCGGTGGGACGAGTCGAGCCCCGAGGCCGAGCTCGAGACCGACCGCGGCAAGCTGGCGCAGGTCCTTCGTAACCTCGTGGCGAACGCGCTGAAGTTCACGGCCCGCGGTCAGGTGCGCGTGCGCGTCGAGCCCGGCGAGCACGGCGAGGCCCGCTTCACCGTCGCGGACACCGGGGTAGGGATCCCGCGCGAGGCGATCGAGCGGATCTTCGAGGAGTTCGTCCAGCTCGACAACCCGCTGCAGGCGCGGCACATGGGCAGCGGCCTCGGCCTGGTGATCTCGCGGCGCCTGGCGGGCACGCTCGGCGGCGCGATCACCGTCGAGAGCGAGGTCGGCGTCGGCTCGACCTTCACGCTGACGGTGCCGCGGCTGCACCCGGAGGTCGTCGCGCTGCAGGACATCGAGGCCCGCAGCCGCAGCGTGCCGGTCGGTTCGGCCTCGATCCTCATCGTCGAGGACGATCGCCGGGCGCTCTTCATCTACGAGAAGTACCTGACGCTCGCCGGCTTCCATGTCGTGCCGGCGCGCGACAGCGCGGCCGCGCGGGCCGTGCTCGCCCGGGCCCGGCCCGCCGCGATCGTGCTCGACGTCTTGCTCGAGAACGAGACCTCGTGGGCCCTGCTCGCCGACATCAAGCGCGACCCGGCGACCGCGGACATCCCGGTGCTGGTCATCACGGTGAGCGACCGCGAGAGGCTGGCGCGGTCGCTGGGGGCCGACGAGTTCTGGCTCAAGCCGATCGACCCGGAGCGGCTGGTCCGCAAGCTCAGGTCGCTGGCGCCGGCGCGCGCGACCCCGCGGGTGCTGCTGATCGACGACGACGAGCGCGTGCACTATCTGATGCGACAGTTCCTGCGTGACACGCCCTACGAGCTGGTCACGGCGGCCAGCGGCCGGGAGGGCGTCGCCGCGGCGCGGGAGCGGCTCCCGCAGGTGATCCTGCTCGACTTCTTGCTGCGCGACAGGACCGCCTTCGAGGTCCTGGGCGAGCTCCGGGCCGATCCGCGCACAGCAGGGATCCCCGTCATCATCGTCACCTCGTACGTGCTCGGCACCCGCGACACCCAGCGCCTGCTCGCGGAGGCCGGGGCGGTGCTCTCGAAGGAGCACCTCTCGCGCGAGCTGATGCTCGGGCACATCCACGACGCCCTCGCCGGGGCGGTGAAGGCGCCATGAAGGGCGAGGAGTTCCTGATATGCAACGTGAACGCCAGCGCGGCGTCGCGCTATGTCGTCACCCGTATGCTCGTACAGGCGGGCTTTCGCGTGGTCGAGGCGATGACCGGCGAGGAGGCGGTCACGGCCGCCGTCTGCGAGGGCCCGCAGCTGATGATCCTCGACCTCAGGCTGCCGGACATCGACGGCATGGAGGTGTGCCGGCGGCTCAAGGCCGATCCGCAGACCGCGTCGATCGTGGTGCTCCAGACCTCGGCGGCGCTGGCGACGATGGAGGCCAAGGTCCACGGCCTCGAGTGCGGCGCGGACGGCTTCCTGAGCCAGCCCTTCACGGCGCAGGAGCTGATCGCCACGGTGCGCTCCCTGCTGCGTCTCAAGGACCGCGAGCTGGTGCAGAGCCGCCGCGCCGACGCGCTCGAGGAGGCCGACCGGCGCAAGGACGAGTTCCTCGCCATGCTCGCGCACGAGCTGCGAAACCCGCTCGCGGCGATCACGACGGCCCACGCGATCCTGGACCGTTACCCGGCGCGCGACCCGGTCGAGACGCGGGCCCGCGAGATCGCCATCCGCCAGACCACCCAGCTCGGCCGCATCGTCGACGACCTGCTCGATGTGTCGCGGGTGATGCACGGGACGATCGTGCTGCATCGTGAGCCCCTCGACATCACCGAGCTGGTCGAGCAGGCGGTCGAGCTCGCCCGCGAGGTCACGCTCCGCGGTCGCGAGCGGCGGCTGACCGTGACGAGCCCGGGCCCCCTGCTGGTCGACGGGGACGGCACGCGCCTGTTGCAGGTGATCGCCAACCTGCTCGACAACGCGATCAAGTACACCGGCGAAGGCGGCGCGATCGACGTGTCACTGGTCCAGGAGGGCGACGAGGTGGTCGTGCGCGTGCGCGACGACGGGGTCGGCATCGGGCCCGGAGTGCTGGCCAGCGTGTTCGATCTGTTCTATCAGGTGCCCACGGCGATCGACCGCTCCAACGGCGGACTCGGCATCGGCCTCACGCTGGTGCGCACGCTGACGCAGCTGCACGGCGGCACCGTGCACGTGCGCAGCGAGGGCGAGGGCCGCGGGACCGAGGTCGAGCTGCGCTTGCCCGCGAGCGCGGCCGTTCGGACCGCGGCGAAGCGGCGCGACGCGCCGTCGGGCGGGCGATCGATGCGGGTGCTGATCGTCGAGGACAACCGCGACGCGCGCGAGCTGCTCGCGGAGCTGTGCATGCTGTGGAAGCACGAGGTGATCGTCGCGGAGGACGGCCTCAAGGCCGTCGAGATGGCCCTGACGCTGCGCCCCGACGTCGCGATCATCGACATCGGGCTGCCGGGTATCGACGGCTACGAGGTGGCGCGGCGGATCCGCGCCGATCCCCGCGGGGACGCCATCAAGCTGGTGGCGCTGTCCGGCTACAGCACGGGCGAGCACCGCGAGGCGGCGGCGGCGGCCGGCTTCACGGTCCACTTGATCAAGCCCGCCGACTCCGACCAGCTCGCGGCGCTGATCGCCACGGCCCGCCCGGCCGCGTGACGCTGGCCGCGTACCTGGCTCGATCATCGCCCGCAATGGCGCTGACTCGGTCACGCCTTCGTCGTTAGGATGAGGGCCTTCACGACCGGCGCTGTCGTCCTCGCCGAATGCCCGCTTGCTGCAGACCCGCACCGTGCGAGACGCCAGGGGGCTCCCCCAGAGCGGGGCCACGGCGCCGATCGCGGCTGCCACGAGGGCCCGTGGTTCGTCCCTGGGCCGCATCGACGACCCGGCCGAGGAGAACCTCATTCGACCAAGGCGCTCGGCTGCGTTATCCTGGCGACCCATGGAACCCGACCGCACGCACTCTGAGCCCTCCGCGTGGCAGGCCGCGATCGATTTTGGCGTCGACGTGACGCTGCTCGCTGCGAACCTCGAGCGCACGCCTGCCGAGCGGTTGCGCGAGCTGGTGGCGATGAACCGCTTCCAGGCCGAGCTACAGGCCCGCACCGTGCCCAGCGAGCTGCGCCGTCGGATGGATGCCGAGGAGTTGATGGCCAAGTTCGGCGCGCTCCTGGCCGCAGCCCCGGAGTCGGCCGGTCCATGAGCTCGAGACGGCCGACCCAGCAGACCGAGAAGCTGCTCGTGCTCCTGCAGGACGCGGGCGTTCGCTTCGTGGTCATCGGCGGGGTCGCTGCCATCTCCCATGGTGCCGCGACCTTGACCCGCGATCTCGACGTCGCCGCCCCGCTCACTCCCGACAACGTCGAGCGCCTGATGACGCGACGACCCGTGGGTGTCGACGTCAGCGCATACGGGCGATTTGATAGGTCAGCTGGCGCAGGCCGCCGCCGAGGCGGGCGCGCAGGTGCTCGAGGTTGCGGCGGGTGAGCAGCAGGTCCGGGCGCAGGTAGACCTCGGCGTTATACATCGAGAGAAGGATTCGGTGGCGGCGCCAATTGGCGGCGTTGGCGTGCAGGGTGAGGCGGGCGGAGACACCGAGGGTCTGGAGGCCGAAGGGGTGTTGGAGGGCGAACAGCAGCGGCTGGGCGTGGAGCGAGATGTCGGGGGCGGCGGCGGGGGTGCGGCGTAATTGGCCGTGGGCGAGGTCGAGCTCGATGGTCTCGCCGAGGTCGAGGAGGGCGGCGGTGACGGGGCGCAGCCAGGCGGCGAGCAGCCACGGCGGATAGTAGTCGGCGAGGTGGGCGTGGAGCCTGGTGAGGGCGGCGGAGATCTCGGCGAGGCTGGCGGGGAGCACCGGGTCGAGGGGTAATTGTGGGAGGCCGGCGTAGACCTGGTCGTAGTGGCGCAGGGCGGGGCCGCTGTCCCAGGGCTGGCTGTGCTGGCTGTGCTGGGGCTGAGGGACGGTGTAGCAGTCGCCGTGATCGAGGACGGCGAGCTCGAGCTTCGCGGCGGCGAAGGCGTCGGCGACGTCGCGCGGGGTGTTGGCATATGCATTCATGTATGCATTGTCGACGCTTGAAAAATACACGAAGCTGGCGATCGGGATCGTGACGTCGGCGCCGAGGTCACGATGGTTGGCGAGCATGTTGGTGAGGATCTGGCGGGCCTTGGCGGGCAGGCGGGCGTCGCGGTCGTGCTCGCCGCCGTAGCCGGCGAGCGAGAATTGGTTGAGGACGACGCGGACGGGGCCGAGGTCGGCGCGCATGCGCTGGCAGTCCCGGGAGTCGGCCTCGGCGTCGTTGATATTGACGACGCTGGTGTCGTCGCCGAGGACGGCGAGGCAGGAGTCCATCTGGCCGACCTGATAGCAATATACGCGGGTGCGGCCGTTGAGGGCGACGACCTGGCGGTGGGGGAGGGCGAGGGTGTGTTGAAAGCCGAGGCGGCGCAGGGCCGCGAACATCTTGTCGGAGTTGTTGGCCTGGAACAGGACGGTGACGCGGCGCTTGAACGCCTCGGGCAGCGCCTTGAGGGTCGGGACATTAAAATGGTCGGGGTGCTCGTGGGAGATCCACACATAGTCGATCGCGTCGAGCCAGGCGGGGTCCCAGGCGGGTTCGAGCAGCAGGGTCCACGAATTATTGAAGACCTTGCTGGTGAGCCAGGGGTCGGTCCAGATCTGGAGGTCGGCGGTGCGGATCAGGACCGAGGCGTGGCTGACGAGCTGGATCTGCATGGCGGGTCGATGATAGGTCAGCCGCCGAGGTCGAGGTCGCCGAGGTGGGCGGTCTCGCCGGTGGTCAGCAGGTCCCAGCGCGCGCCGGTCCAGCGCAGGCGATGCAGGCTGGCGAGGGCGACGGGCAGCTCCGCGAGGGCGCCGGGGGGCTGGCCGGTGAGGGCGGCGAGGGTGGCCTTGATGACGCCTTTGTGGAGGACGGCGAGGGTGGGGCCGCGGGTGGGGTCGAGGGTGGCGGCTGCGGCGGCGGCGATGCGGGCGAGGAAGGCGGAGCGGGACTCGCCGCCGGGATAGGTGAAGGCGTGGCCCTCGCTGCGCCAGCGGGCGAAGCCGGAGGGGTCGCGGGTCTCGGCCTCGGCGTAGGTCCAGCCTTCCCAGGCGCCGAAGTCGATCTCCCGGAAGCCGGGGACGAGCTCGAGGGTGGGGGCGGAGGCGTCGAGGGCGGCGAGCACGATCTCGGCGGACCGGCGGGCGCGCTGGAGCGGGGAGCTGAGCACGCGGTCGAAGCGGTGGTGCTTCAGGGCCGCGGCGGCGCGCTGGACCTGCTGCTCGCCGACGGGGCTCAGGGCGATGTCGGTGGCGCCGTAGAGGCGGATGGAGGACTGGCCGACGGTCTCCCCGTGGCGCAGGAGGATGAGGTCGGTCATCCGCGGGGTCTGTCCTTCCGGGGTTTATTCCCGTGAAGCTTTGGCATACAAGAGAGGAAGCGCTTATGGCAGTTCGCACCCCGAAGGGCAACCGCCCGGCCAGGTCTGGTTCGTCCTCGTCTGCTTCGGACTCGACGGCAGCGGCCACAGCAGCGGCCGGGGGGCCCACCGGCGGTGTGAGCGCGGCGGGCTCGAATGAGCATGGTGACGACGACGTGATGGCGGCGGCGGAGCTGGCGGGTGACATCGGCGCGGCCGAGCTGACGCGGCGGATGGCGGACAACATTCGTGCGCTGCGCAAGTCCCGGGGCTACTCGCTGGACGACATGGCGCGGCGCTCGGGGGTGTCGCGCGCGAGCCTCTCGCAGGTCGAGACCGCGAAGACCAACCCGACGATCGCCATCCTGTGGAAGATCGCGGCGGGCCTCGAGGTGCCGTTCTCGGCGCTGCTCGGGGAGGACAACGCCGAGCGCGTCAGCGTGCTGCGGCGGCCGGACCAGCGGGTGCTGAAGTCGGCGGACGGGCACTTCGAGAGCCGGCCCTTGACGCCTGCGGGGGTGCTGACGGG
>Ga0075152_10000605_pt1 | contig 26153 bp, 12 predicted proteins | sample JI61114C2DNA_FD_70964 | JGI IMG/M metagenome (GOLD analysis project Ga0075152, IMG submission 70964) | Wastewater effluent complex algal communities from Wisconsin, to seasonally profile nutrient transformation and Carbon sequestration -... | ecosystem: Engineered > WWTP > Effluent > Algae...
TACAGGCTGCCCGCCGACCCGTAACGCGCCTTCGGCAGCGGGCTCTCCTCGCTGTCCAGACGCCGCAGCTGCCCGAGCAGCCCCGCCAGCGCCTCCCCGCCCACCGGCGCCTCCGCGAAGCGCCGCACGCTGCTGCGCCGCTGCCACACCTCGAGCGCCCCGACCTCGGCCAGCGTCGCCGCCACCGTCAGCCCGCGGCGCAGCGCCGGCTGCCCGAGCTTGAACGCCGCCCGCGCCGCCGCCTCGTGCAGCATCGGGTACTCCGAATGCTCCTCGAGCGGATGCCCGAGCTGCGTCGCCATCGTCGTCGCCTCCTGCGTCGCCGGGCTCGTCGTCGCCTCCTGCGTCGCCGGGCTCGTCGTCGCCTCCTGGGTCGCCGGGACCACGTGGGCCACCAGGCGCCGGCCCTCCACCGCGACCACCGCACAGGCCCGCACGGCGGGGTGTCGCTCGAGCGCCGCCTCGATCTCGCCCAGCTCGACGCGATAGCCGTGGATCTGCACCTGCGCGTCCTGGCGGCCGAGGAACTCGAGGTTCCCGTCGGGCAGCCAGCGCCCCCAGTCGCCCGAGCGGTACAGCCGCTCGCCGCTCACCGGATGCAGCACGAAGCGCTCCGCCGTGCGCTCCGGGTCGCCGCGATAGCCGCGCGCCAGGCCGAGCCCGCCGATGTACAGCTCGCCCGGCACCCACACCGGGCACGCGCGCATCCAGGCGTCGAGCACGTGGATCCGGTGATGCGTCAGCGGACGTCCGTAGGGGATGCTCGACCACGTCGGATCCACCGCGCCGATCGCATACGACGCCTGCCAGATCGTGCCCTCCGTCGGTCCACCGAGCCCGATCACCCGCGCGCGCGGCACGAGCCGGCGCAGCGCGTCGGGCAGCGTCACCGGGATCCAGTCGCCGCTCAGCATCACCACCCGCAGCGACTGCATCGCCGCCGCCACCGTCGGCCGCTCCGCCGCGTGCTCGACCAGCGCCTGCAGCAGCGCCGGCACCGTGTTCCACACCGTCACGCCCTCGCGCAGGTGCGCCGCCCACCGGGCCGGGTCGTCGCGCTCGGCGGCCTCCGGCAGCACGATCGCCCCGCCGGCCGCCAGCAGCCCGAAGATGTCGTACACGGACAGATCGAAGGCCAACGCCGACAGCGCGAGCACCCGATCTCCCGCCCCGACCCCGAGCCGCGCGTTGACGTCGAGCACCGTGTTCACCGCGCTGCGGTGCTCGATCATCACCCCCTTGGGCAGCCCCGTGGACCCCGACGTGAAGATCACGTACGCCAGCCCCGAGCCCTCCGCCGCGTCCTCGTCGCCGCGCACCTCGCCGCCGTCGCCGAGCACCTCGCCGCCGTCGCCGCGCACCTCGCCGCCGTCGCCGAGCACCTCGCCGCCGTCGCCGAGCACCTCGCCGCCGTCGCCGAGCACCTCACCGCCGTCGCCGAGCACCTCACCGCCGTCGCCGAGCACCTCGCCGCCGTCGCCGAGCACCTCACCGCCGTCGCCGAGCACGACCCGCAGCGTCTCCGCCGGCCACGAGAACGCGGCGTCCGTCGCCGCGATCGTCAGCGCCAGCGTCGCGCCGCCCTGACGCAGCATGAACGCGCCGCGCTCGGCCGGCTGGGCCGCGTCGATCGGCAGGTAGGCCGCGCCCGCGAGCAGCACCCCGAGCGCCGCCGGGACCTGCTGCCAGCACTTCGGCATCACCACCGCGACCACCGCGTCGCGCCCCGCACCCAGACGCCGGAGCCCGCGGGCGAGCGCCCGGCTCAGCGCCATCAGCCCCGCGTAGCTGAGCCGCCGCGGCCCGGCGATCAGCGCCGGCGCCCCGGGGCTTCGCGCCACGCTCGCCGCGAACAGCCCCGTCAAGGTCTCCGCCGGCCACGCGCAGGGGGGAGGATGCGCCGCCGCGACCAGCGCCCGATGGGCCTCCGGGCGCAGCTCCACGCGCCCGCCCGTCCACGCCTCGGGCTCCGCGAGCAGCGTCCGCACGCGCGCGCCGAAGGCCGCGAACAGGTCGTCGAGCAGGCCCGCCGGGAACATCTCCTCCAGCGCGTCCCAGCGGTAGACCAGCGCGCCGTCGACCTCGAGGATCTGGTGGTCGAGCCAGACGTCCGGCGTCTGGCTGATGCCGTACACCTCCTCGCCGAGCCAGCCGGTGCGCCACTCCGCGGTGCCGTCGCCGCGCACCATGCTCGTGAACACCACCGGGAACGCGAGCGGGCCCTCGCGTGACCACGCGCGCACCACGTCGAGGCCGTGCACCTGGCGGTGGTCGAGCTGCGCCCGCATCTGCGCCTGCAAGGCCCGCGCGAACCCGGCGAAGCTCGCCCCGGCCGCGCGCCGGCAGTCGAGGAACGCCATCGTCGTGAAGTCGCCGGCCAGGTCCCAGACCCGCGGGTGGATCGGCGCCCGCCGGAAGGTCGTCAGGTTGAGGACGAACTCCGGCTCGCTCGACCACGCCTCGATCACCTCCGCGAACGCGGCGCACATCGCCATCGACGGCGTCAGGCCGTGCCGCGCCGCCGCGTCGCGGAGCTGCTCCCAGCCGCCGGGCGGCAGCGTCGCCGCGCGCCGGGTGAAGCGCGGCCGCCCGGGCCGGAGCTGCCGCGCGAGCGGCAGGCGCGGCGCCGGGTCGAATTCGGGGCGCCGCGCGACCCACCACGCCAGCGACGCGCGCCAGCCCTCGCTGGCCTGGGCCGCGCGCTCGGCCAGCACCACGTCGCGGAACGTGTAGGGGGGCAGCGGCGGCAGCGCCCGCTCCGGCGTCGCGTACAGCGCCTGCCACTCGCGCATGAGCATCGCCATGGACGCCCCGTCGACCAGGATCAGATCGACGCTGATACACAGGCGATGGCGCGGCGCCTGCGAGCCCGCGGCCGGGCTCACTTGCAGGGCCCGGATCTCGAACAGCGGCCAGCGATCGGCCGGCGCCACCTGATGGGAGAGCTCGGCCCGCAGCGCCGCGATCCGCTGCGCCTGCGCGTCCGGCTCGCGGGCCCGCAGGTCCTCGCGCACGAACCGATACGGCGGCACCTCGCGCAGCACCTGCTGCGAGCCGTCGGCGTCGAACACCAGCCGCAGCGCGTCGTGGCGCTCGACCAGCCGCTGCCACGCGCGCTCGAGCCGGTCGACATCGAGGCCGATCGCGTCGTGCTCGAAGTAGGTGTGACACGAGACCCCCGCTCGCCCCTGGCGCCCGACCCAGTACGCCTGCTGGATCCCGTGCAAGGGGAACGGCGCGTAGCGATCGCCCGGCGCCAGCGCCTCCGACGGCGACGGCGACGCCCGGGCCGCCAGCGCCAGCGCCAGCGCCGACAGCCCGCGCTCGACCAGCAGCTCAGCGAGCGCCACCTCGGCCCCGAGCAGCCAGGTCAGGCGCTCCGCCACGTCGACCAGCGCCAGCGAGTCGAGCCCCAGGCTGGCCAGCGACGCGTCGCCCGCCGCCTCCGGCCACAGACCGCCCCGCTCGAGCACCAGCGCCCGCAACGCCTCGGCCACCACCGCCGCCCGGCCCTCGCCGTCCTCGGCCGCGCGCAGCCGCGCCCGCCGCTCCTCATCATCGCTCGCCTCGCGCGCCTCCGTCCGCCAGCGATGCGACACCGTCAGCTCGCCCGCCTGCCACAGCGCCCGGGTCCGCCGCCGCATCACCTTCCCGCTCGAGGTCCGCGGGATCGCCCGCGCCGGGCACAGCACCACCTCCGCGAGCTGCAGCCCGAGCCCCGCGACCCCGGCCCGCATCGCCGCCACCACCTCGCCCGCGTCCCCGAGCCGCTCCGCGTACACCTCCGCGACCAGCACCACCCGCTCCGGGCCGCCGTCGTCCGGGGTGAACGCCGCGGCCGCGTTGGGCCGCAGCGCCGGGTGCCGTCCCTGCACCGCCCACTCGATGTCCTGCGGGTAATGATTCTCGCCGCGCAGGATGATGACGTCCTTGCGCCGCCCCGTGACATAGAGGTGCCCCTCGCGAAGGAACCCGAGGTCCCCGCTGCGCAGCCAGTCGCCGCCCTCCGGCTCGTCCGCCCGCCGGGCCCGAAACGTCGCCTCCGTCGCCGCATCCGCGTTCCAGTACCCACGCGCCACCGAGCGCCCGCGGATCCACACCTCGCCGACCACCTCCGGCGCGCAGGCCCGGCGCGTCTCCGGATCCACGATGCAGAGCTCGGTGTCCCCCGCCGGCACCCCGCAGCCCGCGACCCGCCGCGTCCGCGCGCCCGCCTGGCCCGGGGCCACCAGCCCCTGCTCGAGCGCCCCCGCGTCGAGCAGCGCGAAGCGCCCCCGCTGCCCCTCCGGCTCCGCCGTCAGCTCGGCCGTCGCCTCCGCCATCCCGTACGAGTGCGACATCAGGTCGGCCCGCAGCCCGTAGCCCGCGAACGCCGCGAGGAAGCGCTCCTCGTGCTCCGCACGGATCGGCTCGGCGCCGTTGAGCGCCACCCGCCAGCAGCTCAGCTCGAGCCCCTCGCGCTCCTCCGGCCGCGTCTTGTGCACCGCGATGTCGAACGCGAAGTCCGGCGCCACGCTGTGCGTCGCGCGAACCCCCGAGATGGCCCGCAGCCACCGAATCGGCCGCTCGATGAACGCCGCCGGGGCCATCGACACCGCCCGCCCGCCCACGAACAGCGGCAGCAGCACCCCGAACAGCAGGCCGAGGTCGTGGAACGCCGGCACCCAGTACACCATCACGCTGTCCGCCGCGAACCGAAACGTCTCGTTCAGCGTCGCGCAGTTGGCCAGCAGGTTGCCGTGGTCGATCACCACGCCCTTCGGGTCCGCCGTCGACCCCGACGTGTACTGCAGATACGCCGGCGTCTCCGGCCCCACCTCCACGCCCGCGACGAAGCCGTCGCCGAGCTCGTCGGCCACGTCGGTCGTCCACCACGACGCCCCCGGCAGCGCCGCGCGCAGCCCCGCCGCTCGCTCCGCCACCGCGCTCGTCGTCAGCACCGCCGCCACCCCGGCGTCGGCGCAGATGGCCCGCAGCCGCTCGAGCCCACGCCCCCCGCCGCCCGGCGCCGGCACCGGCACGGCGATCGCCCCGATCAGCGTGCAGGCCACCAGCGCCGGCACGAAGTCGAGGCCCGCGTCGAAGGGCAGCAGCACGCGCGAGCCCGCCGGCACCGCCGAGAGCGACGCGGCGATCGCCCGCGCGCGGCGGTCCAGCTGCGCCGCGCTCAGGGTCTCGCTCGCCCGCTCGCCGTCGCCGAGGTGCGTGTATAACTGCAGCTCCGGCGTCTGTTCGGCGCGCAGCCGGACCAGCGCGCCGAGCGTCCGAACGGCGCCCGGCGGATGGTCCTCGACAAAGCGAAATTTTCGCGGCCCTCCCACCGGCCACCGTTCTAACATGCGGCCAGCGCAAGCTCAAGTCGTTTTACGCGGGGTCTTGCGCGGCGATCTTGAGCATTGATGATTCCGCTCATTCGACCTGCGCAGGGTCCGCGTCGAATCACCGCACCCAATCAGCGCCCTCCGATGAGGGCGCGAAGATCCGAGCATTCACCCGAATGCTCGCGCGCTGCGGCTCATTCGCCGGTCACGCTGCGCCACGCCGCGATCAACGACCCGGCCGCTCGCTCCACCTCATCGGCCGTCGTGCCCCGGCCGAGGCTCAAGCGAACCGCGCCGAGCGCCTCGGTCGCCGGCACACCCATGGCCAGGATGACGCTCGAGGCGCGCTCGTGGCCCTCGTGACAGGCGATGACCGTGCAAGACCAAGCCGGGCACCGGTCCCGCCCGAGGTGAACAGCAGCTCACCCGCGTCGCAGCCGAGCGACGCGGCGACCTGGACCCGCGCCGACTCGAGCGCCTGGCGCGCGTGGGCGCCGTACACGTGGCCGCTCGACGACCTCCGGCGGCAGCGGCGTGGTCGCGTTGTGGTCGAGGTAAATGGGAGCGTCGACGCGCGCGGCCGTCTGCGGGCCTCAGGACGGGGGCGAGCCGCTCACGGGCGAGCAGGACGAGGGCACGCTGTGACCCGCCGCGAGCTCGAGCACGGCCTCGGTGAGGCGATCGATGTCCACCGGCTTGGCGAGGTGGACCTGGAACCCCGCCTTCAGGGCCCGCTCGCAGTCGTCCTCGCGGGCCAGGGCCGTGAGCGCGAGCGCCGGGATGTCGCCGCACTGGTCGGCGCCGCGGGCCCTCAACCTGCGCAGGAACGCGTAGCCGTTCTCGCCCGGCATCGCAATGTCACAGATGAGCAGCGCCGGGTGGAACGACTCGACCAACAGCATGGCGGCCTCCCCCGAGCCGGCGCCCTTCACGTCGGCGCCCGCCTGACCGAGCAGGTCGGCGATCGCGTCGCGGGTCCCGCGATCGTCGTCCAGCACCAGGATCCGCAGCCCGTGGAGCAGCGCGGCGTCGCTGAGCGAGCGCCCCGCGGCCGGCCCTCGGCCCCGGGCGGGGGCTCGCAGCGCCCGCAACAGCGGGATGGACACCCAGAACGTCGCCCCCTCGCCGCGGCCCGCGCTCTCGGCCCTGACCTTGCCGTGGTGGAGCTCCACGAGGTGGCGCACGATCGCAAGCCCCAGGCCGAGCCCGCCGTACGCCCGCGTGGTCGTGCTGTCCTCTTGCGTGAACCGATTGAACATGTACGGCAGGAACGCCGCGTCGATCCCCATGCCGCTATCCTTCACGCCGAGGATCACGTCCCCGTCGACGATCGCGAGCGACACCGTCACCGCCCCGTGCTCCGGCGTGAACTTGATCGCGTTGGCGAGCAGGTTGCTCACCACCTGCTGCAGGCGCGCCGCGTCGCCGTAGACCATCGCGGTCGCCTCGCCCGGCGCCAGATCGACGGCGAGCCTCAGCGACTTCCGCGTGACGCTCGGGTTCAGGCCGTCGACCGCCGCGGCGATGACCCGCGCGACGTCCACCGGCTGGAGGTCCAGGTTGAGCTTGCCCGTCACGATCCTCGAGACGTCGAGGAGGTCGTCGATCAGCTGGACCTGCATCTTCACGCCGACCTCGATCGCCTCGCCCGCCCGCATCACCTTGGCCGCGTCCATGCCGCCCCGACGCAGCAGCTGGGCGCGCATCAGCATGCTGGAGAGCGGCGTCCGCAGCTCGTGCGACAGCGTCGCCAGGAACTCGTCCTTGGTCCGGTTGGCCCGCTCGGTCTCGGCGTTCGCCTGCTCGGCCTGCGCGATGAGGCGCTTCAGCGCGTCGATGTCGAGGAGCGACACGATGGCGCCGTCGAGCCGGTTGTCCGTCGTCTTGTACGGGCGGATCTGCAGGCGGTACCAGTGGCCGTAGCGATCGCGCACCTCCGACTCCTTGACGACCATCGTGTCGATGACCTCGGCGATCTGGGCGTCCAGGTCGGCCACCTCGATGTTCGTCCGGATGTCCTCGAAGTGGCGCCCGACGTCCGCCGGGAGCACGTTCAGGATGCGCCGCGCCTTCGGCGTGAAGCGGCGGATCCGGCGGTTGCGGTCGAGGAACAGGATCGGGATGTCGACCGTCGTCAGCAGATTGACGAGGTCGCTGTTGACCAGCGTCACCTCCTGATTGCGGATCTGGAGCTCGTCGTTGACGGTCGTCAGCTCCTCGTTGATCGACTGCAGCTCCTCCTTCGCCGTCTCGAGCTCCTCGTTCATGCTCTGGAGCTCCTCGTTGCCGGACACGAGCTCCTCGTTCGCCGTCCCCAGATCCTCGTTCGCCCGGTCGTGCTCGTCGATGACGCTCTGCAGGTACTCCTTCGCCGCCGCGAGCTCTTCCTCGAGCTTCGGGACCCGAGCGCGGTCCAACGTCGTCTCCGGCGCCGACTGCGGCGCGCTCCCCGACGCCAGCGGATGCTCCTCGAAGAGCACGACGTACAGGGCCCCGAGCCCCTCCGTGGCGCCCTTCAGCGGGATCACCACGACATCGCAGATCCGCTTGAAGCCGTCCTGGTCGACCTCGACGCCGGCGGCCCGCGCCGGGACCGCCCCCCTCCGCGCCTCCGCCACCGTCGCGCGAAGCGCCATGCGCAGCCCCTCCCGCGCCATCTGCATCAAGTTGTACTGCGGCTCGCCCGGCGCCGGCTGGAGGTACGCCCCCGTCTGCCCGCGAAACTGCAGGATCGCCATCTTGTCGTCGACCACGACGCCTGGCGGCGCGTAGCGGGCCAGCAGCAGCCGATCGACCCGGGCCGACAGGTCGATCGGTCGCGTCGACTCGCCCGCCCCGCGCGGACCAGGGGCGAGCGCGGGGCCCTGGACCTCGGAGCGCCGCGCGAATCGCAGGGTGCTCGGCGTCGCGCTGCGGGCGAAGATCTTGTGGGTCTTGTCGACCTCATCGAAGAGCTGCTTGCACCCGTTGACGTGCTCTGCGCGGCCGAGCAGCAGGAAGCCCGGGTGGCTCAACGCGTAGTGAAACATCGGGATGACCCGCCGCTGGAGCCCCTGATCGAAGTAGATGAGGACGTTGCGGCAGCTCGCCAGATCCAGCCGCGAGAACGGCGGATCGCGGGCCAGATCGTGCTGGACGAACACGCAGAGGTCGCGAATGTTCTTGCTGATGCGATAGCCGCGCTCGACCTTGCTGAAGTACCGATTCCGCCGCTCCTCGCTCACGTCGCGCAGCGCGCTCTCCGGATAGAAGCCCGCCCGCGCGGTCTCGATCGCCTTGCTGCTGACGTCCGATCCGAACAGCTGGATCCGCCGGGACGACCGGCCCAGGAACTCGACGAGCGCGATCCCCAGCGAATAGACCTCCTCGCCGGTCGCGCAGCCCGCCACCCACATACGAATGGGGTCATCGTCGCGCTTGGCCGCGATGATGGCCGGGAAGACGAGCACCTTCAGGCGCTCGAAGACCTCGGGGTCGCGGAAGAACGACGTGACGTGGATCAGCGCGTCGTCGTGGAGGGCCAGGACCTCCTCCGGCGCGCCCTGCAGGACCGCCAGGTACGCGTCCAGCGAGTCGGCGCGCCGCAGCGCCATCCGCCGGGCCAGGCGCCGGTCGAAGTTCGGCGACTTGTACTCGCTGAAGTCGACCCGGGTCGCATCCTCGACGAGCGCGAAGATCTGCTTCAAGGTGCCCGGGTCGTGGATCGACGGCGTCGACTCCGCTGCGACGACGTAGGGGTGCCGGGCGAGGCGCATGAGCTCCTGCGCCAGCTTGGGGATCGGCAGGCAGAAGTCGACGGCGCCCGCCTCGATCGCCCGCCGCGGCATCTCGCTGAACTTCGCCGAGCCCGGCTCCTGCGCGAAGGTGATGCCGCAGGCCTCCTTGATGACTTTGAGCCCCTCGGTGCCGTCCGACGCGGTCCCCGAGAGCACCACGCCGATCGCGCGGCTCCCCCGGTCCGCCGCGAGCGCCCGAAAGAAGAAGTCGATCGGCAGGTTGAGGGTCTTCGGGTCCTCGAGCCGGGGCACCAGCGTGAGCAGCCCCTCGTGGATCCCCAGGCACTTGTTCGGCGGGATGACGTAGACGTGGTCGGGCTCCACGCGCATGCCGTCCTCCGCGTGCAGGACCGGCATCTCCGTCGCGTTGGCCAGCGCCTCCCGCAAATAGCTGGTGTGCGTCGGGTCGAGGTGCTGGATCAGCACCAGCGCCATGCCGCTCTGGGCGTCGAGGTGGCTCAGGAGGCTCGTGAACGCCTCGAGCCCGCCCGCAGACGCGCCCACGCCCACGATCGGGAAGTGCTCGGGAGCGGCGCCCGCCGAGCCCGCCGCCGCACCGGCGTCCACCCCGCGCACAGGCGAGCCGCGTCGACCCCGCCGTGCGGCGCCTGATGGTTTCTTCTTCACTGCACTCTCACGTTATCATTTGCACACAATATTTCCTAGTCGTGTGCCCGGTCACGGCCTCGCAGATTCGTTCGGTTCGGCGATGAAATGTGGGTATAGCGACACTGGCGCCGCGCGACGGCAATCGTCGCGTGCATGCTCCAGGCCCGGCGAAGCTCCCAAGGCTGGCGCCTGGACCGGCTTTTCCCACATCGCTGGATATCGGTGATATCGGTGATATCGGCGCAATCGCGGCCGGTGCCGCCCCACGCGCCGCTACCGGGCGTCGCACTTCACGCCGTGCGCGCGGGACCGGCGCGGGACGGCGCGCGCGCGCGCGGACGTCTCACCTGCGGGTCTGGCCGAAGCGGTGGGCGAACACGCCGGCGAACGCGAAGAACACCGCGTGCTGGTGGCGCGCGAGCTTCGGGTCGGCGTCGAGGATCGCCGGACCGCGGTAGAAATATCCCTGGGGCAGGGTCGAATGATCGTAGCGATATTCGAGGCGCACCAGGAGGTTCTCGGTGAGGCGCACGGCGTTGGTGTAGGTCGCGCCGAACAGGAGGTTGTTCGGCGCCCCGTAGATCCGTCCGTCGCGGTCCCAGTAGACCTCGGGGCGCGCCGCCATGTCCCAGGTGCGCTGCTTGCCGAGCACCCGCCAGCGGGTGAACAGCGCGGCGGTCGTCCACAGCGCCATCGGCCGGCCGGGCCGGTCCGTCAGGCGCTCGCTGCCGATGTCGAACAGCGCGCCGACGCCGAAGCGATCGACGTTGTAGGTGAATTGCGTGTCCGAGTACAGGCGCCAGGCCGCCAGGCGAATGTCGCTCTGCTCCGGTCCCGCGTAGGCGAAGGTCGCGAAGTTGAAGCGCGGGCTCGGCGTGAAGGTGTAGCCGAGCATGACGCTCGGGGCCTTGTTGGCGTCGGCCAGCGTCTGCCAGCCGTTGACGACCCACAGCTGCAGGCCGTGGCGCTCGTTGATCGGGTGCACGAGCTTCAGGCCCGTCAAATAATACGGCACCCCGTCGAGCTCCCAGCTCGCGGTGTAGTTCCAGTTGAAGGGCGTCCAGTGGATGCCGATGCCGACCGGCGACAGGTGCATGCCGAAGCTCAGCTCGGTGCCGCGCCTGGTCTTGAAGCCGACGTTGGCCCGGCCGAGGTGCTTGAACACCTCCATGCCCGCGAAGCGCGACGCGTCACCGCCGGGCGTCGGCTCGTAGGACATCAGCGCGTCGGCGGCCGGACCGGCCTGCAGCGCGAGCTCGAAGGTCGGCGAGAAGCGCCCGGGCAGCGCGTCGCGGCGAATATAAACGACCGCCAGGTTGAGCGAGAACTCGCCCGTGCGCGGCACCGCCGAGCGCAGCCGGTTCACATGGTTGTCCGGCATGTTGCTGTTGTAGACGTAGTTCGCGTCGATGAAGCCGCCGACCTCCCACGGTCGAAACACCTCCTTCGCCGCGTCCGCGGCCGCGCCCGAGGCCACCCCCGCGGACGCGTCACCACGGGTCGCCGAGTCGGCGCCCGGCAGCGAGCTGGTGGTGATCGCGTCCTCGTCGTCATCAGGCACCGGCGGCACCGGCACCGCCGACGGCCCCGTGGCCGCGCGCGCAGGCTCCGGGGGACCGGCGAGCGCCAGACCCGGCAGCGCGATGAGCCGCAGACCGACGGCCCAGCCGATGCTGGACGCGAATAATGTGCGGCTCATGACCGGAGGCATTGTGACGGTGCGGCCATCAAGACCGCGGCAAATTATCACGCCGACGGCTCGGCCGGTGCATCAGTCGCGCACGACGAGGACGAGCCCCACCACGGCTTGACGCTCGCGCGTCCGTGTGATGTCGTGAGGCATGGCGCCGCCCCTGTTGCCGCTCACCCGCCTCGTCACCTGCTCCTCCTGCGCCCAGCACGTCAAGAGCTCCGAGGACACCTGCCCGCATTGCGGCGTCGTGCTCGGCGGTCGCGGCGGCCTGCTCGCCCGCGCCGCCGGCGTCGCCCTCGCCGGCGTCGTCCTCAGCGCCTGCAACGGCAAGGACGGCAACACCGACGGCGGCACCGAGGACACCACCACCACCTCGACCAGCGGCGACACCGACAGCGACGCGACCGGCTTCGAGTCCCAGGCGGCCTATGGCGTCCCGGCGACCGAGGCGAGCGGCACCACCGTCGACCCGGCCACCACCACGGGCGTGACCGAGAGCGGCACGGTCAGCACCGGCGACCCCGACAGCACGGGTGACACGGCCAGCACGGAGGCGACGGGCACCACCGTCGACACCAGCGGCAGCGGAGACACCGGCGACACCGGCAACAGCTCGATGACCGGCGGACCCGAGTACGGCGTGCCGGACACGACCGGCCCGGAGCCCGACTACGGCGTGCCGGGCACGACCGGCCCGGAGCCCGACTACGGCGCGCCGGGCACGACCTGAGCGGGGCGGCGCGATCGCGCGCGACGGCTCGCGGCCCTCGCTCCGCGGTTTTTGTTAGCATCGCCGGGTGTCCAGCGGCCGTCGCCACTTCCTCGCCGAGTCCGGTCTGCTCGTCGCCGCGGCCCTCGTCGGCTGCGGGGGCAAGGGCGCGCCGGCCCTCGTCGCCGTCTCGCAGCGGAGCGTGCGGCAGCTGCTCCCGGGGGTGCCGACCAGCGACGGCGCCGGGGTCGAGCTGACGCGGGTGATCGGCCAGCCCGCGCTGCGAGACCTCGATCCCTTCCTCCTCCTCGACCGCTTCCACTCCGACGATCCGGGCGCCTATCTCCGCGGCTTCCCCGATCACCCGCACCGCGGCTTCGAGACGGTGACGGTGATGCTCGCGGGCCGGATGCGTCACCGCGACAGCCGCGGCAACCACGGGCTGATCATCGGCCAGGGCGCGCAGTGGATGACCGCGGGTCGCGGCATCGTGCACTCGGAGATGCCGGAGCAGGAGCGCGGCCTGATGTCGGGCTTTCAGCTCTGGGTGAACCTGCCCGCCAGCGAGAAGATGTGCCCGCAGCTCTACCAGGACCTCCCGCCCGAGCTGCTCGCCGAGGAGCGCCTGACGCCCTCCGGGAGCCGCATCCGGGTGATCGCCGGCCGCGCCAACGGCCTCGTCGGACCGGTGCGCGAGCGCCCGACCGCGCCGATCCTGCTCACCGCCTCGCTCGCCGACGAGCGCCCCTTCGAGCTCGACACACCCGAGGATCACACCGCCTTCGTGTTCGTGGCGAGCGGTGAGGTCGAGGTCGGCCCCGAGCGCTCCGCGACCACCGTGAGCGCCGGGACGATCGCCCTGCTCGGCCCCGGCAACCGCCTCCGCGTGCGCGCGACCAGCGGACCCGGCGAGCTGCTCCTCGCGGCAGCGCGGCCGCTCGGCGAGCCTATCGCGCGCCGCGGCCCCTTCGTGATGAACACCGAGGAGGAGCTCCGCCGCGCCTTCGCGGACCACCGCGCCGGCGTCCTCGACAAGGGCTGAGCGCCGGCAGGATCGCGCATACTTCGGCGATGGTCGCGAGGCGACATGGTCCCGGGCGCGCGGCAGACAGGACGGCGCTCGCCGTCCTCGTCCTCGGCGGCGTATCCCTCCGCAGCGACGCGGCGGCCGCCGGTGATGCCTTGCGCGAGCGCACCCCGATCGTGCACATCGGCGAGACCTGCCTGACGGTCATCGACCGTCAGGCGACCCCGATCGTGCATCTGGACTACAGCTTCCCGGTCGAGGACACCTGCGCGGGCAGCTTCCCGGCGCCGATGCACCAGTTCCTCGCGCTGTGTCGACCGCCGGCGCCCGGCGAGGCGCTGCCGCAGTGGATCACCAGCGCCGACGTGGCCGCCGCGGAGGCGCTGCAGATCCCCCTGTTCCCGCGCGAGCCCGGCGACGTGCTGGCAGAGAGCGAGGTCTGGAGCGACTGCTGGGGCCGCGTCACCGGCGATGACGAGCGCGCCGCGCTGACCTGCGAGGTCGCGCGGGGCGGCGTGGACTGGGACGTCTCGGCGGTGACGCCCGGCGCCCACGTGATCGCCGGCTACACCTACCAGCCGCCGCGGCACCTGTGGTCGCCGCGCTGGGGCGTGTTCAAGATCTGCGCGGGGCCGGACCCGGATGACGCGCCGCCGGTCGCCGCGCTGGCGCAGCGCGAGGCCTTCGTCTACGCCGATCAGACGATCGACCTCCCGGTGTGCGTGTCGGCGATGCCGGGCTCGTCGCTGCGCCTCGAATATGCGCGCCACGACGACCCGCCGACGTGGCTCCCGCTCGCGGACGTCGCGGTGACCGGCGCGATCGTCTCGGTGCCATGGATGCCGCCGCCGGAGCTCCACGGCGAGGACGTCCGGCTGCGCGTCCGCGTCGACGACCCACTCGGCCGTCAGGGCACCTTCGAGGCGCCCGAGCTGCTGCATGTGCTCGCCGTGCCCTCGCCCACCAGCGGCGACCATGACCCGCCCGGCGAGCCCCCCGACATGTGCCGCAGCGACGCGCCGCCGGAGGCCCTCCACTGCCCTCCGCTGCCGACCACCGACAGCGAGACCACCACGACCGACGACACCGACGCCGCGCCCGGCTGCGCATGTGCGCAGACCGCCGCCCGCGCGCCCTGGGGCGCGGGCCTGCTGCTCCTGGGCCGGCGACGGCGACGCGCTACTGGCAGGTGACCGCCGCGGCCGCGTCGCCGCCGAAGGCCGGCGCCACGTAAGTCGCGTACGCGCCGCCCGGCTCGTCGGCGTCGCGCGGCGACGGGCAGGTGAAGCGGACCTCCACCGGCGTGTCGGTGACCGTCACGCTGGCGAGCGCCTCGCGGTACAGGCACGGGATGCCGTGGCCGAGCACCGCGCTGGTCTCGCACACGCGCAGCGCCTGCGGCTCCGCGCCCGCGGCCACGCTGCACGACAGCGTCGTCTCCTCGCCCGGCACGCAGCTCTGCAGGTCGTCCCGCTTGGCGAAGCCGCAGTTGCGCTTCTCGCCGAGGAGGCCGCGCTTGCACGCCGTCGTCACGAGGCCGCCCTCCTCGGGCACCGCGACCGTCGTCTCCGCGATGTTGTCGGCGTCCCAGCCCTCGCGCTGCGTGCAGGCGAAGCGGCTCTCGGCCTCGCCGGCCTCGTTCGTGAAGTCCGTCACCTCGAAGCGGGGCGCGCCGTCGGCGTCGCGCGCCAGCGCGCCCTCGCACAGGAAGCCGTCCGGGTTGACGTGGAAGCTCAGGGGCGCCTCCAGCCCGCCGCTGCTGTCCACCGGCGTGACGTCGACCCACTGACAGTCGAGGCCGGCGATGTAATCGTCGCCCCAGCCCGCCGCGGTGCCCTGATAGCCGCAGGTGAAGGGGTGGACCAGCGGCGCCAGCTCGGTGTTCGAGTAGCGCGAGGTGCTCTCGAGGCAAAACGCCCGCTTCGACCCCAGCGCCTGCGCGCCGTCGCCGAAGCTGAAGTCTCCGTAGTGGTTGAAGTGCATGTGGCCGTGGCACTCGCTGAGCGAGACCATATTGTTGACCACCGGCGGGGTGCCCGGCCCGACGTCGCCGATGAAGGCGTCCTCGTCGCCGCGATTGTGCATCGTCGCGGTGAACTGCAGCAGGCGCCGCCACCCCGAGCCGCCGACGCAGCCCTCGGCGATCGCGCAGGAGTCGGCGCCGTAGTAGCGATAGACGATGCGGTTGTCCTCGACCCCGGCCTGCACCGCCGCGAGCTGCGGGCCCCCGGGCACCTGCTCCGAGAAGCGCACCGCGTCGGCGCGCGCGTCGTCCCAGGGCCTGCGCTCGAAGCGGAGCACCGCATCGACCGCCCCGACGTTGGCGCGCAGCGACTCGACGCAGGACTCGGCCGGCGCCTCGGTGATATGACAGCTCGAGTCCTTGCCGCCCTCGCAGCTGTCATCGTAGAAGGTGCGGGCGTTCTCGGTGTCGACGCTGTTCGGCGGGAAGTCCTCCTCGTCCATACAGGCGTAGCCGGTGCGCTCGAGCAGCAGCTCGGGGTCGACCGGCAGCACGAAGGCCTCCTCGACGACGCCGCCGATCTCCGCCAGCTTGGGGTCGGCGAGGCCGGGCTGGTCCGCGCCCGAGAGCAGCGTGCCCGCGAAGGTGTAGTCGACGACGACCAGGTCGTGCCCGTCGATCATGCGCCGCTCTGGGGCGCCGACCTCGAGCGCCCACTGCTCGCGCGGCGGCAGCGGCAGCTGCCCGAGATCGTCGTAGAAGAAGTTGCGGAAGGTCAGGCGATAGTAGGTCGTCTCGACCTGCAGGCCCGCGCGCGCCTCCCAGGTCGCCGCCGGCTCGGCCAGCAGGATCTGGGCGACGCGATCGCGGTCCGCCAGCGGGATGTCGTCCAGCAGCACCCCGACCGTGCTCGCCATCGTCAGGTCGAGCAGCGAACCGGGGTCTTCGACCCTCTCGGCGCCGCAGGAGAGCAAGAGCAGGGCAGTGGCGGACAATATACGACGGGTCACGACCGCACACGTTATCGGCCCGACCCGGCGCTGTCAACGAATCGAACACCGTTCACCCGGGCCTGCTCGGGGCCCGCACGATACGACCCGATGCACAATCGACGACTAGCGGATCGCCGCACGCGCCGCGTCGAGGAGGATCCGGCGCTCGGCCGCCGCGATCACCTGCCGGGTCGCGTCGACCGCGTCGGCGTTGACCGAGATCGACGTGATCCCGAGGCGAACCAGCGTCTCCGCGAACTCGGGCCGGTTCGAGGGCGCCTGCCCGCACAGCGAGGACGTGAGCCCGTTGGCCCGCGCCGCGCCGATGATCCGCGCGATCGCGTCGACCACCGCGCCGTCGCTCTCGTCGAACAACTCGGCGCAGGTCTCCGAGTCCCGATCGACGCCGAGCATCAGCTGCGTCAGGTCGTTGGAGCCGATCGAGACCCCGTGGATCCCGAGCTTCGCGTACTCGGGGATCCAGTAGGCGACCGAGGGCACCTCGGCCATCACCCAGCGCAGGAGCCCGCGGTCGCGCCCGAGCGGGCTGCGATCGACCCGCTCGAGGCAGCGCTCCAGCTCCCAGCGCGTGCGCACGAACGGGATCATGATGTGCAGGTTCGGGGTCTCCTCGCGCACCAGCGCGAGGGTCTCGAGCTCGAGGTCGAAGAGCTCCGGGTCCTTCACGTAGCGGAAGCAGCCGCGGTACCCGATCATCGGGTTCTCCTCGTGCGGCTCGTGGCGCTCGCCGCCCGCGAGCCCGCGAAACTCGTTGGTACGAAAGTCGTAGGTCCGGTAGACCACCGGCCGCGGCATGAAGGCCCGCGTGATCTTCAGCAGCCGCTCGCGCATCGCCGCGACGAAGGCCTTCCCGCCGCCCTGGGCCACCAGCTCGCGCGGGTGCTTGCCGCCGAGCGCGTCGAGGATCATAAACTCCGCGCGCAGCAGCCCGACCCCGTCGACCGGCTGCGCCGCCACCTCCTCCGCCCGCTCCGCCATCGCCAGGTTGACGTACAACCGCGTCGCCAGCGGCTCGACGCTGCGGACCGCCACCGGCGCCGGCGACCCTCCGACCGTCACGGCCTCGACCTTCGCCGGCGCGGTCGCCCCCTCGCTCACCTGCCCCTTCCGACCGTCGATCGTCACCAGCTCGCCGTCACGCAGCACGCGGGTCGCCTCGCGCGCGCCGACGATGCAGGGGATCCGCAGCTCGCGGCTGACGATCGCCGCGTGGCAGGTCATCCCGCCCGAATCGGTGACGATCCCCGCGGCCCGCCGCATCGTCGGCACCCAGTCCGGCGAGGTCATCGGCGCGACCAGGACCTCCCCTGCCTGCAATTGCTCGCCCTGATCGGGCGTCTTCAGGACCCGCACCTTCCCGCTCGCGACCCCGGGCGACGCCCCGAGGCCGGTCACCAGCACGGTGCCGACGGGCTGCGCGGCGTCGACGGTCGGCGCCTCGCTCAGCGTGGTGATCGGCCGGGTCTGCACCAGATAGAAGCGGCCGCCCTCCTCGGCCCACTCGAGGTCCTGCGGCGCCCCATAGTGGGCCTCGACGCGGACGCCGAGCCGCGCCACCTCGATCACCTCGGCGTCGGCGAGCACCCGACGATTCGCCTCATCTGGCCCCAGGGTCAGCCGCTGTTCGCGCCCCTCGGCGTCGCGCGCGAGCTTGAAGGCCTTGCGACCGATCCGCGCCGAACGGATCGCCTCGCTCTGCTTGTCGACCACGTAGGTGTCGACCTCGACCTGCCCGCCGACGACCACCTCGCCGAGCCCGAAGGCGGCCTCGATCACGATCGTCCCGCGCTCGCCCGACGCCGGGTCGGCGGTGAACATCACCCCCGAGCGCTCCGAGTGGACCATCTTCTGCACGACGACCGCGATCGTCGGCTCCTCGTCCATCGCCTCGGCCTTGCGATAGGCGATCACCCGCTGCCCATACGCCGACACCCAGCACGCGACGATCTTCGCGAGCAGCGCCGCCTCGCCGACGACGTTGGTGTATGTCTCGTGCATCCCCGCGAACGAGGTCGAGCCGGTGTCCTCGCTGGTCGCCGACGAGCGCACCGCGACCGCCGCGTCCCCGCCGAGCTTCGTATACGCGCCGACGATCGCCGCCCGCACCTCCGCCGGCACGCCCGACCGCTCGACAAGCGCCCGCATCTTCGCCGACGCCTCGGCCAGCGCCTGCGGCGAATCCGCGTTCGTGCCCCGGAGCAGCGCCTGGAGCTCGGCCCGCACCCCGCCCGCGTCGAGCGCCGCCAGGAACGCCGATGTCGTCACCACGAAGCCGTCAGGCACCGGCAACCCCGCTCGCTTCATCTCACCGAGGTTCGCGCCCTTCCCTCCGACAGACGCACCAGACGACCGCGAGAGCTCCTCGAACCAGGCGATGAATGCAGGCATGCCCCACCATGGACCGATTCGACCGCGGACGCAGCGCAATTGATGCGCCGCCCGCTCACATGGCCACGAAGCCGCCGTCGGCCATGTACACCGAGCCAGTGCAGTAGCTCGAGTCGTCCGACGCGAGGAACAGCACCATTCTGGAGATCTCCTCGTTGGTCGCGTAGCGCCCCAGCGGCACCTGCTTCAGGAAGCCCGCCTTCACCACGTCGCCGTGGCCGGGCGCGGCCTGCTCCTCGATCGATCGCATCATGCGATTCTCGACGGGCCCGGGATTCACGGTGTTGACGCGAATGTGCGCGGGCGCCAGCTCGATCGCCGCGGTCCGCATCAGCCCGATCACCGCGTGCTTGCTGGCGACGTAGGGCCCGAGCCCCGCCGACCCGATCACGCCCGCGACCGACGAGGTGATCACGATGCTCCCGCCCCCGCTCTCCGCGAGCAGCGGCGCGGCCCGCTGAATGCAGTGGAACACCCCGAGCACGTTGATGCGCAGCACCCGCTCGAGGTCCTCGGCCCGCTGCTGGACGAGCGGCGCGATGCGCCCCTCCGTCCCCGCGTTGGCGAACAGCACGTGCAGCCCGCCGAAGTGCTGCTTCGCGGCCGCGACGGCGCGCTCGGCCGTCGCCGCCTCGGCGATGTCGCCCGCGACCCACACCGCTGCGCTGCCGAACGGCCTCGCCGCGACGGCCAGCGCCTCGCCGTCTAGATCCGTCATCACGACGCGGGCGCCCTCCGCGATGAAGAGCTCCGCCGTGGCCCGGCCGATGCCCCCGGCCGCCCCGGTGATCATGGCGACTTTCCCTGCGAGTCGTGTCCCTGCGCGTTCATTCATGGTCGGCAACGTAGCGCACTCCTGGCGCGCCGCACCCCGGAGGCCCGCGCAAGCCCGTCCGGAGCGGCGCCTGATGCGCGAACAGTCTGCGCCGAGCGACGACCTCGCGGCGCTCAGATATCGTCGTCCTCGACGCAGACATTGTGGGCGCCGCTGAATATGCCGCAATACGATCCGCCGCGGACGGGCCGGCGCCGCTCGTCGGCCCGAAGCAGCGCTCGCCGAAGCCGTCGCCGCGCGACAGACCGTCGCGCGAGAGGCCCGCTCGCTCGCTCCGCATGATCCTCGATGTCCCGCGATGATATCGGAGCACGGGACCCCTCGCGTGCATGCACCAAGGCGCGAATGTGCGCCCCGTCGTGCCGTGCGCGGCGCGTAATCGCCAGCTCGCGCCGCCTGTATCTCTTGATATCCAGAATTACCGCGTACTACCCTGACGCCCTGCTCTGGAGAATTCATGCCCACCAATAAGCCGACCGCCGCAGCGAAGCCCGCGAAGCCCGCGAAGCCCGCGAAGCCCACCAAGGCCCCCACGAATGCGCCGGCCGAGGCGGCCGCCGAGGATATGCGGGGCACCGCGGCCGCCGCAGCGCGGGCCCCGGCCTCCGCGGAGCCCGCGGCGCGCATCGCCGCGCTCGGGGATCTGCTCAAGAAATACAAGGACGCCTACTACAACGGCCACCCGCTGGTGTCGGACGCGGCCTTCGACCAGCTCGAGGACGAGCTGCGGGCCCTGGACCCGACGCACGCCGTGCTCGCCAGCGTGGGCGCGCCCGTGCCCGCAAAGGCCAGGCCCCGGGCCGCGGGCGCCCCGGTCACCGAATGGGAGAAGGCCCAGCACAAGATCCCCATGGGCTCGCTCAACAAGGCCGTCGACGAGGCCCAGTTTCAGGCCTGGGTGACCCGCTGCGAGGAGCACGCCGCCCGGGCGCAGCTCCCCGCGGTCCAGGGCGACCTGTTCGTCACCGAGAAGCTGGACGGCATCTCGCTGGAGGTCATCTATGAGAATGGCGTCATGACGGAGGCCATCACCCGGGGGGACGGCCAGATCGGCGAGCGCATCACCGCGAATGTCGCCCGAATGAAGGGCGTCCTGCCCCGCCTCCCGGAGCCGCTCAACGTCTCCGTCCGCGGCGAGATCATCCTCAAGCTGACGGACATGAAGCGCTCGTTCCCGAACGCCTCGAACGCCCGAAACATGGCGTCGGGCACCGCCAAGCGCTTCGACGGCGCCGGCTGCGAGCACCTCACCGTCTTCTTCTACGACCTCGAGGGTGAGGACGCGGTCGACGAGATCCAGAAGTTCGCGCGCCTCAAGCAGCTGGGCTTCGAGACGCCCAATCTCTACCCCACCGACGCGGCCGGGGTCTTGCGGCTCTACCAGCAATACGCGGCCACCCGGCGGGCCGCGCTGGACTACGACATCGACGGGCTCGTCATTCGCTGCAACCCGGTCCGCACCCAGGCGCTGCTGGGCGAGCTCGCCGACCGGCCCCGAGCGGCGGTCGCGCTCAAGTTCGCCTCGCAGACCAAGGTGACCCGGCTAAACCGCATCGTCTGGGACACCGGCGACTCGGGCCGCGTCACCCCGATCGCCGAGTTCGAGCTGGTGTGGATCGGCGGCGCGCACCTCGAGCGGGCCAGCCTCCACAACGTCTCCAACGTCAAGGCGCTGGGCATCTCCGAGGGCGACGAGATCCTCGTGTCGCGCCGCAACGACGTCATTCCGCAGGTCGAGGAGGTGGTCGTCAAGCACGGCCCGCCCGCGCTCATCCCCACCACCTGCGGGGTGTGCGACAGCAAGCTGGTGACCGAGGGCGAGTTCATCTCGTGCCGCAACAACCAGTGCCGGGCGATCGTCGAGGGCCGCATCAAGAACTGGGTCGAGGCCCAGGACGTGCACGACTTCGGCGGGCACATCATCGGCGAGCTGGTGAAGGCCAGGCTCGTCAAGGAGCCCAGCGACCTCTACAAGCTCAAGTTCGAGGACATCGCCGCGCTCGAGCACATGGGTGAGGTCAGCGCCAAGAAGCTGCTCGCCAACCTCAGGGCCAAGCTCCCGCTCAACCTGCCCCTGTTCCTGGCCTCGCTGGGCATCGAACACTTCGGCCTGCTGACGGCCAAGCTGATCGTCGGCCACGGCCTCGACACCCTCGACAAGCTCCGCCAGGCCACCTTGGCGCAGCTCACCGCGATCCCCGGCCTGGGCCCGAGCAAGGCCAAGGTCGTGGTCGAGGGCCTGAAGGTCCGCTCCGCCGAGATCGACCGCCTGCTGGCCGTCGGCGTGGTGCCGGTGGCACCGACCCACGGCGGCCCCCTCTCGGGCCTGAGCTTCTGCTTCACCGGGACGCTCTCCAGGCCCCGCAAGGAGCTCGAGGACCTGGTCGAGAAGCACGGCGGCGGCCTGCTGTCGGGCGTCACCAAGGACCTCAAGTACCTCGTCATGTCGGATCCCAACTCGGGCTCCAGCAAGGCCGAGAAGGCCCGGAAGTACGGCACGAAGTGCATCGACGAGGCCGAATTCCTCAGGCTCGTCAGCGCCGCCACGACCCGATAATCAGCCGACCAGCTTGCACGCCGGATCGAGGACCGCCTTGTTGTTGTCGACGCGGCACTCGGTCCACGCGTGCGGCTCGCCGCCGTCGTCGACCACCAGCACCAGCGCCTTGCTCCCGTCCATCAGCCCCGGCGGCAGCACGGGCAGCTCGAGCACCACGTCCTGCGCCTCGGCCGGATACAACACCTTGGTCGTCGCGCCGGTCCCCAGCAGCACCCCGCCCTCCGCCGGGTCGCCCTCGTAGAAGCCCACCACCACGCCCGCCGGCGCCGAGGCCTGGCCGATGTTGCGCACCCGCGCGTACGCCTGCAAGCCGTCGAGGCACTCCGCGTGCCCAGACACCACCAGGTCCGGCGCCGCGAACTCCCCCTCGGGCTGGACGTTCTGCCGGAAGTTGTTGAGCCGCGGCACGCTCCAATTGCTCACCTCCGCCGCCGGCACCGTGCCGTCCTCGCCGATGTTTGTGACGTGGTACGCGTGCTGGTTCCAGACCCGCCGCGTGCGCACCCACTGGCCCTTGGTGTCGCCGAACACCCGGAGCCCCTGGGTCTTCATCATCTCGGCCGGGCAGGTCAGCGCCGAGTAGCTGTTCGAGGTGACGACGATGTCGGCCTGGCCGTCGCCGTCGACGTCGGCGACGAGCGGGTACTCGTGCAGGGTGCCGGAGGTGTTGCACTCCTGCGTGAGCACCTCGCCGGTGGTGCCGTCGTAGATGCGCATATACAGCTCGTCGGCGTATACGACCTCGGCCTTGCCGTTGCCGTCGAAGTCGAAGACCGACGATCCCGTGAACGCCGACGAGCAGTCCTGGGTCTGCTTGAACCACAGCACGGTGTCGGCGGGGGCGACGTTGGGGTCGAGCAGCTTCTTGCCGCTGAACACGACGTAGCCGACGGCGCCGGCGACCCCGACGTCGGGGGTGCCGTCGCCGTCGAAGTCGGCGACGGTGGGCGGTCCGCCGCCGTACTCGAACTGGGCGCCGCAGAACTGGGTGGTCAGGTTGCCGTCGTTGAGGTCGAGGTTCTGGCGGAGGACCTCGAACTTGCCGGGCATGGCCGCGCTGTGGCGCCAGAGGTGGAGGAAGTGGGTGCCGGTGCCGTGGACGTTGTCGACGACGACGACCTCGGGCAGGCCGTCGAGGTCGAAGTCGGCGATCGCCGGGAAGGTGCCGCCGAGCGCGGTGTCGACCAGCACGGTGCCGTCGACCTCGATGATGCGGCTCGGCGTGACGATCTCCAGCGCGCCGTCGCCGTCGGCGTCGGCGGCGATCGCCTTCTTGTGCCACCAGCTGAGGCCCGCGGCGTCGAAGTTGAGCTCGACCGCGCCGGTCTTGCCGTCGAGCACCGCGCCCTCGAGCAGGACCTCGACCTGACCGTCGCCGTCGAGGTCGGTGAGCGCGGGCTGGTCGCAGCCGACGGCCTCGGAGGTCCACAGCTCGACGCCCGCGGCCGTGAACGCGCGGGCCTTGTGGGTGGCGGTGCAGGCGACGACCTCGTTGCCGGGCACGCCGTCGATGTTGCCGCCGGCGATCCCGCGGCCGCCCCAGATCGCGTCGACCACCGGCGTGACGGCCCACTTCTCGACGAAGGCGCCGTCCTTGACCGACACCGCGCGCAGCGTGCCGTTGTTGTTGTAGTCGCCGCCCGCGAACGAGCTGAACACGATCTCCGGGATGTCGCGCTCGTCGATGACGCGGTCGCAATTGTCGTCGTCGAGCTGGATGACGATCGGCGGCATCATCACGTCGCCGCCCGTCCACGCGTACTTGAGCACCGGCTCGAAGCTCTTCTGCGGGATCACCTCGCACTGCGGCAGGCAATCGATCGCGTCGACCTCGGGCTCGACCCCGGGGGCGCATTGCGGCGGGCTCGGCAGGCACTTGCCCGTCGCCGGCTGCGCGCCGCCCTGGCACAGGTCACCGCCCATCATGCCCGGCTCGCCCAGCGAATATTCGCAGTAGTTGTCCTCCGGGCACTCGGTGGCGTCGATGCACGGCGCCCCAGGCACCACGCACTGCTGGAACGAGCACACCTGCCCCGCGCCGCAACACTGCGTCGTGCAGGCCAGCTCGATCGGGCAGCACGCGTCATCGATGCACTCGCCCTCCGGACACAGCTCCGCGGTGCACGCGTCGCCCGTGCCCGTGCTCGTGCTCGTGCCCGAGCTGCCCGCGTCGCCGTCGGTGGTGGTCGGTCCGCTGTCCGCACCGCTGCTGCTCGGGTTCGTCAGGGTGACGTCGGTCGCAGTCCCGGTCGGCCCGACCGAAGCATCGTCGCGGCCGCCGCTGTCACCACAGGCGGTGAGGGCGAACAGGGCGAACCAGGTGAGCCGTGGCGCGGTCGACTGCATGGCGAGGATGGGAACATCCACGGCGTGCCCCGTCCAGTGGGCGAGCGACGCCACATCACACGAAGCCGCGGCCTTCGCGCGAGGCACTACGCCTGTCAGCGTGGCACCGCCGGGCCGCGTCCGGCGTCATATCGACGCACACCGCGATCGGTCCGGGCCGACGATCGCTGGCGCGGCGCGTCGAGAACGTCATGGCACGTGGCTTGCTGGGCGGCGCCCCCATGCGACGCATCTCCCTCCCCGCCCTGCCCCTCCTGTCCCTCCTGTCCCTCCTGATCGCCACGCCGACGGTCCACGCGGCGAAGCCTGCGGCGCCGAGCGTCGCGACCGTCGCGGCCACCCAGCTCGAGATCGAGATCGCCGAGATCGCCAGGGACGGGGCCCGCCGGGCCACCACGCTGACCCTGACCCTGCCCGACCGGCGCGAGCGCGACGCACACTCGTCGGCCGAGCTCAAGACCCGCGTGCAGTCCGGCGAGCGCGGCGAGGTCAGCTACTACCAGGCGAAGCTCGAGCTCGAGGACACGCCGGCGGGGACCCGCTACGACCTGAAGCTGTGGCGCTCCGGCAACGGCGAGCTCAACAACGCCGACCTGCGCCTCGAGGTCGGTCGCCTGCTCAAGCCGGCGACGCCGCAGCAGGTCGGCCGGGTGGCGCGGCCGGACGGCTCGACGCTGGTGGTGACGGCGACGCTGCGCTGAGGTCCGCGCATGTGCGCTGCGCAGAAGCGCCACGCACGACGCGCGCATTCATGTCGGATACACGGTCGACGCGCCGCCCCGCGCGTGGTTGCGAGGGACGCTCGATCGATAGTGCTCATATCCTCGGGCGCATACGCGCGCGCATGGCATCGCCCATTGCGGCGGGCCACTGGCCATCGAGATACCCGATATACTCCCGGGAATGTCCCAATCAAACGATCATTACACAAAGACTGATCTTCTCGCGCGCCGCCACAACGGACTCGCCCTCGTCCCGGCGCTGCTCCTCGCCCTCGCGGTCGGCTGCGGCGGCGACGACCCCGCGACGACCGATGGAAACGGCTCGACCACGGAGGCCGCGACCAGCACGACCACGGACGCGACGACCACGGCGCCAGGCACGACGACCACCACCGAGCCGACCACCGAGCCGACCACCGAGCCGACCACCGAGCCGACCACCGCGACCACCGGTCCTGACTGCCCGCCCGGCACCGAGGGCTGCCCCTGCGACGCCGACGCCTGCCAGGACCCGCTGGTCTGTACGGAGGGCGTCTGCGTGCCGCCGCCTCCCGAGAACTGCGGCGACGGCGTCATCAACGGCGCCGAGGAGTGCGATGACGGCGCGAACAACGGCGACACCAACGCCTGCAAGTCCGACTGCACCGCGCAGGCCTGCGGCGACGGCTTCATGGGCCCCGGAGAGGGCTGCGACGACGGCAACGACGTCGACAACGACGCCTGCAGCAACGCCTGCGTGCCCGCGAGCTGCGGCGACACGATCGTCCAGGACCCCGAGACCTGCGACGACGGCAACGCCGAGAACACCGACGAGTGCCTCGACACCTGCGCCCTCGCCTCGTGCGGCGACACCTTCGTCCAGGAAGGCGTCGAGGAGTGCGACGACGGCAACATGGACGCCACCGACATGTGCACCGACCAGTGCAAGAACGCGGTCTGCGGCGACGCAGCGGTCCAGGCCGGCGTCGAGGACTGCGACGACGGCAATGTCGTGTACATGGTACGAATTGGCCCCTACTGCTCGAATTCGATATTTTATGTCTCTTAGGACAGGCCGTTTTAAGGCCTTGTGGTGGTTCGGTTTTGGATCGATTTGGTTGGGGGTCTGGAGGTTGCCATGCTCACGAACACGCAAGCCCGCGAGGCCAAGCCCCGCTCCACCCGCTACGAGATCACCTGCGACTCGCTCCC
>Ga0075152_10000608_pt1 | contig 26103 bp, 24 predicted proteins | sample JI61114C2DNA_FD_70964 | JGI IMG/M metagenome (GOLD analysis project Ga0075152, IMG submission 70964) | Wastewater effluent complex algal communities from Wisconsin, to seasonally profile nutrient transformation and Carbon sequestration -... | ecosystem: Engineered > WWTP > Effluent > Algae...
AATGGCTGCCCGCCGTGTTCATCGACCATGACGTGGACAAGATGTACTGGACCTACCAGATGGAGAACGGCCGCAGCATCAGCCTGTTCTCGTTCGGTGTGGCGCTCCTGCAACTCCCCTTCTTCCTCATCGGGCATCTATGCGCTGGCGGGTTCGGCTACCCTATGAACGGGTTCTCCTCTCCTTACGGCGTGGCCCAGCTCATCGGCATAGCTGGTTACGCCGGCGCCGGTTGTGTCCTCGCGTTCAGGCTCGCATGCCGCTTCAGCGACACGGTGAGCGCATTGCTCGCAGTGCTGTCGCTCTTCGCCGCCACCAACCTCTTCTACTACTGCGTGTACGACCCCACGATGTCCCACCTGTATTCGTTCTTCCTCGTGGGGCTACTGGGATATTGCACGCTCCGTCTGCTGGATGGACCGGCGGACCCCCCTCGCCCGGCACACGCCGCGCTCTTCCTGATCTCCACTTCGCTGATCGTGCTCGTGCGCCAATTGAACGCCGTGGTGCTGCTCTTCCCGCTCGTCATGGCGTGGCGTTCACCCGGCGGCATCAGGGGCTTCCTCCGCACCCTTGCCGCGCACCGGACGCTGGCGTTCAGCGCGGTGCTCATCGCAGCTGTTCCCTGGTTCCTGCAGATGTTCTATTGGCATCACACCACGGGCGACTTCTTCGTTTTCACTTACGGGAAGAAAGGCGAGAACTTCGACTTCGGAAGGATGGTGCCCGGCATGGTGATGGCCAGCGTGCGCAACGGATGGCTGGTGTACTCGCCGTTGATGATCCCCATGCTGGGCTACCTGCTCCTGTACGCATGGCGCGGGGCTTGGGCGGCCCGGGCTACCCTGCTCGTCCTGGTCCTCGTATGGCTCCTCTACAGCGCCTGGTGGTGCTGGTGGCTCGGCACCGGCTATGGGCATCGCGGGTTCGTGGACATCTACGCGTTGCTGGCCATTCCGCTGGCGTGGATGTTCAGGTCCATCCTTCAGCGCGGCTGGTCCGTTCGTCTGGTGTCCTGCCTCGTTCTGGTAGCGCTCTTCAAATTGAACTTCGGCCTCATGGAACGCTTCCAGTGGGACTGGTCCTGGGAGAACTGGAACTGGCAGCGCTACTTCGAACAGGTCAGCTCCGTGGTTACCGGGTGAACCCCGACTATCGTCGTGCTTGGAAGACACGATCACGCGTGACGAGCATGTTCTTGCATACGATCGCCTGACCTCCCGGGGCATATATGTACAGGGTCAGGTCACCCTCACCTTGTTCTTCCGGTACACGGAAGGTGAACGCGTTGTGGCCCTGGTGCAACCTGCGCTCATCATAGCGAAGCAGTTCCTCCCCGCGCGTCCGCTTGAGCACGAAGGTGATATCGTTCCCCCCCGTAGGAAAATCCACGTCCATCTCAACCGACCACAGGTCGTAGATCACAGGTGGAAGGGGCTGGGGCGCATGATCCAGTGTCCAGGGGAATTCACGCTCGGAACACCAGAGTACGTCGTCCGCGCAACGGGTTGTGTCAAAGCGCACGTACAGCGACGCGAGTTCCCCGTACCTGTTTCCCAAGGTGTCCACGCCGACAAAGCGCCTCGACGGCAAACGCTGGAACGCCCATAGCTCATAGGCCTGTCCTTCCGACACCGTTCGACCGTGCTGAGGCAGCCGGAGCCCGAGTACTGTGAATGCCGTATCATCCAGCAAGCGGCTCAACCGTACCCCGCACATGGTAGGGCCCATGCCGGATTCCCAGAATATCAGGTCCCTTGGGCGCGAAGGCACGTTGTCCTCCAATCCTTCGAAACCCCATAACATGCGGGATTCCTCCTTGTCGAACCCATCCAACCCCAACCGGAAAGGAATGTAAGGATGCGTGGTGAACACGCGGTCGCCAGGCGCCCTGGCCTCTGCCATCAGGTCGCATATTTCATGAAGGATCACCTGCTCTTCATTGGGATCCTGGCGCAAGGGTCCAATGGCACGGGAACCGAGGAAGCTGGTGAGCCCCGCGACAGTGCAGACCGCCACACCTGCGGTCCTCGCCGCTGGCAGCATGCCGATCGTTCTTCCGATCGTGAAAAGAGCGAAGAGCGAAGCCAAGGGGACCGTTGTCACGAGGACTCGTGTCAGGCCGGCGCTGCCATGGGTCCCGGTCCACCAGGAATATGCGTGAGCAACCATTACGCCCAAGGTGGGCAGTGCCGCCAAGCAGAACAGCAGTACATGCATTTCCCGGCCCTCCTTGTCCTTTCGCAATATGATCGGCCAGATGGTCAACGCCGCCAGGAAAAGGATTACGAGCGTCCAGCCCAGAGCACGTGGCGCGGAGGTTACAAAGCCCCAGAACTCGCCGTGTCCATAGATGTTCTTTTCCTCCCCGTAGGGGTCACCGGTCCACCAGCACAGCGGATCGCCACTGAACCAGAAGCCCACGAGCGTATAGGCTGCTATTCCGACCCCGCATAAGGGGACCTCCCGATACCGGCGCTTGTAGAGCAACCAACCGGCCACGGCCGGGAGGAACACCACATACTCAGGTCGGCATAGGGGGGTCAATGAGGCCACCACGGCCCCGGCCCGATAGCGTTCCCCGGCCATGAGGCACACGGCGGACAGCGCCATTGTACCGAAGAGGATCTCCGTCATGCCGTCCATGACCAACTCCGTGTATTGCGGAGCGAGCATGACCACCACGGGAAAAGCGATGGCCATTCCTGAGCCTGACCTCCGGAGGATGGGCAGCGCCAGCAAGGTGGCTGCAAAGGCCAACAAGGAATTGAACACGGTCATCGCAGCGTAGCCGAATTGAGCGAAAGGCGTGGCGAGCAAGGTGAACATGGGCTTGCCCCATTGGTCCAGAAAGAGTTCCGGGTGCTTCCATGCGTAGCGTGCGATCATGTAGTGCTGCACGCCATCGCCCACATCCCGGATACCGTCTGAAACAAGACGTGCCCAAATGAAAAGCGCCGCGATGGTGGTGGCCAAGCCCAGTGGCAGCCAACGTGCGATCGGGACAGTCATCGCCTTCAAGCGAACAGGCCGTACTTCATGATGCACCAGATGGCGCGGAAACCGTCCTTCCAGCCGATCTTCTTGCCTTCCGCATAGGTTCTGCCGTAGTAGCTGATACCCACTTCGTAAATGCGCGCACCTTGTACACGGGCAAGTTTCGCCGTCACCTCCGGTTCGAATCCGAAGCGCCGTTCTTTCAGGTCCAAGCCCTTGGCGATGTCGGAACGCACCAGCTTGTAGCAGGTCTCCATGTCCGTCAAGTTCAGATTGTTGAACGCGTTCGAAAGGTTGGTGAGGAACTTGTTCCCGATGCTGTGCCAGAAGAACAGAATGCGGTGCGGGTGGTGACCCATGAAACGGGAGCCGAACACCACGTCCGCGAAGCCTTCCACGACCGGCCGCAGCAGGTCATTGTATTCGCGCGGGTCGTACTCCAGATCGGCGTCCTGCACGATGAGGTATTCGCCCGTGGCTTCCTTGATGCCGCGATGGATGGCCGCGCCCTTGCCCATGTTGCGTGGTTGCTCATAGAACTTGATACCCATCGCCGGGTTGGCTTCCATATAGGCCCGCACCGCAGCAGCCGTGCCATCGCGCGATCCATCGTTCACGATCACCACCTCCTTGGCGATGCCGTTCATCAGCGACACATCGCGCACCTTGTCCAGGATCAGGTGGATGGTGCGTTCCTCGTTGTACGCCGGAACGATGATGGAGAGCGTGCGGAAGGTGATGGGATCTGCCATAGGGCTGCCAATTTACCCCGGCGCAGCATTACACTGCCGCCCGGATACGGGCTGGTCGGTCCATGGGCGCGGCGGATCCCTCGCCCGGCCATCGGCATCACCGGTAGCGCAAGATGCACCATACCGCGCGTATTCCGTCCTTCCAGCCGATCTTCTTGCCTTCACCATGCGTGCGCGCCGAGTAGCGCACGGGCACCTGCTTCCACCGCAACCCCTGCACACGGGCCAGCCGGGAGGTGACCTCCGGCTCGAAGCCGAAACGCTGCTCTCGCAATACCAGTTTCTTCGCGATAGGCACCGGGATCAGCTTGTAGCACACTTCCATATCACCGAGATCGAGCCCGGTGAACCGGTTGCTGAGCCACGTGAGGAAGCGATTGGCCCGATAGCTGCGCACCGGATACTCGGGGTACGGGAGCCCATCAGCGAAGCGGTTGCCATAGACCACGTCCGCCTCACCCGCGAGTACGGGACCCAGCAGGTCGTTGATCTGCGCCGGGTCCAGTTCGAGGTCCGCATCCTGAACGATCAGGTGGTCGCCTTCCGCCAGTTCGATGCCCTTATGGATCGCGGCACCCTTGCCCCGATTGACGGGTTGAACGAACACACGGATGCGTTCGGAGGGGTGGGCGGCTTGGAACGCCTGCGCCCTTGCGGCCGTATCGTCCTTGCTGCCATCGTCAACGATCACCATTTCACGTTGAACACCAGCGAGCAAGCGGACAGCGAGCACCTGATCCAACTGTTCGGTGATCGTGCGGCCCTCGTTGTAGGCCGGAATGATGATGGAGAGCGTCCGCAACGATGTTCCGTTCATGAAGCGGCGAAGCTCGTTGTCCATGATCCGATGGCACGCATCGGTTCATTCATCCCGGGGCCCGGGGTTGGCGGATACCTTGCCCGGACCGAGACGGAAGAAGTCCCTGAGCGAGGGTTGCTGCACGAGGACGAGGAAGGCCACCATCGGCAACAACCACATGACCCTGGACTGCAATCGGGGATCGACCACGGAAACCGACGATGTGACCGCCGCGTTCAGCACGATCCACAGCGCCACCCAACGCGTCAAGCTGGCGAGCAACGTCCGTTCGCCGGGCTTGCGGTCCAGCCGATACAAGGCCAGCACGAGCAGCGAGAGCACGAGCGCGATGGCTTCACGACGGTTCGCGTCCGATCGCTCGGTCCAATAACCCCATTGCTGGCGACCGTGCGTATAGGAATACCACTCATCCGGGATTTTCCCCTCCAGGTTCCAATAGGGTGAGCTGCCCTTGCCGTACTGGTCCAGACCGGAACCGGCCTCCCATTGGAACAACTGCACGGCGGTGGAGACGATCCCGGAGCGTATGTAGCGCACCAGGAACTCGGGGCGCGAAAGCACATCACTGACGACCGGGGCGAGCAGGGAGTCCGCCTGACCGATCGTGACCTGTGCCCGTGTTGGCAGGCCATTCGTATCCCACAACATGCCGCCCGCATCGCCTGGCAGATCGTCCTTGTAGGGGCAAAGCGGGTTCCCCGGAGCGGGGCAGACCTCGTCCAGATAATCCTTCATGATCCCCGCTTCACAGAGCCTGCCGGCGAGGAAGACGTTGCCCGCGCGCGAGAGCCGCATCTGGCCATGGGCGGACCAGGTGAACAACATCGTCATGAGTGCCGCACCCCCGATCACCATATTGAAACCAGCCCATCGGAACCAGAACGAACGTGCCGTGCCGGCGACCCCTTTGCGCATAGCCGTTACCAACAGAACGCCCACCAGCACGGCCGCCATCGGGAGATGAGCATTGTGCGTGGAGAGGAAAAAGAACAAGAGGATCCATAAAGCACCTTCACGCCAAGGCCCCAGCCCCTTGCCATGGAACAACAAGAACGCGATCAGCACCACCAATGGCGTGAAGTGGTCGGCCATGATCTGCGCGGCGTACCATGGCAGGCTGGAGCACAGGATCAACAGGGTCAACAGTACAAGGTGGGCCTTGAGCCATCGGGCGCGGTCAGACACGACCTCACGCACCAGAAGCATGATGAGCCAACTGGCGACGGCGCCTTGGAAAAGGACCACGGTCCACAACGTGCCCTGCCACGCGACCGCTCGGATGATCAGACCATAGCCGATCGGACGATCGTCCACCTGATAGAGCCGGATCGCGTTCTGGATATAAGCCCCTGAATCCGAATAGACCAGCGGATAGTGGTTCACGAAGGCGAGTCCAGCGATGCAGAGACCGGTTGCCAGGTAGTAGAGCAGGGATCGGAAGAGCTTTGGGGTCATTGGCCCTGTGACATTCAGACCACCATCTCCGGTACCTCCCCTTCCACCACCAGCCGCCCTTCCGTCTTCGCCCTGATCTCATCCACGCCCACACCCGGCGCACGCTCCAACAACCTGAAACCGTCGGGCGTCACATCGAACACACCGAGGTCGCTCACGATCTTCTTCACACAACCCACTCCCGTTAGCGGCAGGGTGCATTTCTTCAACAATTTGCTCTCCCCCGCCTTGTTCGTGTGGAGCATGCATACGATGATGTTCTCCGCACTGGCCACCAGGTCCATGGCCCCGCCCATGCCCTTCACCATCTTGCCCGGGATCTTCCAGTTCGCGATGTCACCGTTGTCGGCCACCTCCATGGCGCCAAGCACGGTGAGCTGCACCTTCTGCGAGCGGATCATGGCGAAGCTGGTGCTGCTGTCGAAGATGCTGCTGCCCGGGAGCAGCGTCACCGTCTGCTTGCCCGCGTTGATCAGGTCGGCGTCCTCTTCCCCTTCGTAAGGGAAGGGGCCCATGCCCAGGATACCGTTCTCGCTCTGCAGCGTCACATTTATCCCGTGCGGTATATGATTGGCCACCAAGGTGGGGATGCCGATACCGAGGTTAACGTACCAGCCATCCCGCAACTCGCGTGCGATACGCCTGGCCATCTGGTTCTTGTCGAGGGGCATGGTGCGTGGTAACTGCGCGAAAAGTAGCCCTTAGCCAGCAACGACCGGCCTTTCGTGGTAGAGCCTGACGCGCAAGGTGTTCAGCCGGTAGGGCAACCGCTGCGGGTTGTATATGAGCAAGCGGCGTTCGCTGCCCGGTACCACAGGCAACCAGCGCAGCACGTCCATTCCACAGGTGCCGTCGATCCGCGGAAGTTGTTGGAGGTAGACCGGTTCAGAGCGGGTTCCAGGGCCTGAACTGACCCATGCCTCCACGACCAGGCGCAGGTCCCAAGCATTATCGGGCCGTTCGAAACCGCCGGTCATGCGGACGTAGGTTCCGCTCTTGGCACTATCGGCCGGTAACCGCAAGTTCAAGAACTCATCGGTGCAGACCCTCCCCGCGATCGTGGTATCCGCATACGCTTCTAGCACAGGAAGCCTATCGCGGAACAACAGCGCGACCCCGCATACATCGCCGCTGTCCACAACGTGGAAGCCTTCGCCGTACTCCGGCAGTTGCCAGTTGTACAGCACGCGCACGTCATCCGGGTCATCGCGATTCATATCAGGCCGCATGGGCGTACCACCGACCCCCTGCAGCAGCCCGTTGTACGCCCAGCATCCAGGGAACTGGCCGTTGCCCGCCAGCATGAGCGGCCGACCCGCCTCAGCGCGCAAACGTTCTACTTCCCCGATGAACCGGGTGGGGATCGCGGCGGTGGTATCGTTGAGGATACGGCCGAAATTGAGGGTGCTCAGGAAATGGAGGGGCAGTGCCAACAGGACCAAGGCCATGGCCGCCCAACCGCGACCATGATCCACCATGTTGTCCACCGCTAGCGCGAAGAGCAAGATGCACAATGGAACAAGGTGCAGTGCGGCGCGGTCCTGTGGATAATTCGTACCGAGCAGGTAATGCATGGCCTGACGGGACAAAATGTCGCCGACGAGCACGATGGCGGAGATCATGAGCGGGTGCTTCCAGCTTCGGGTCCGTATGGCCCGGATGAAGGCCACGGCAATGGCAAGAACAACGAAGGCGGTCACCACTTGGACCAAACGGTGTTCAGGGGTCCAGAAGACCGCGTTCACGAGCGAACCGACCGTTACCCGGTAGAAGCCGTCGCTGCTGCCGTGGTACAGGAGCCCGCGATCGCTCAGGTCCATCGCTACAACGGCCGCGTAGGCGATAGCGGCCAGCTGAACCGCGGCCAGCGAAAAGAATGCGGTCAAGGACATCCCGCCGCCGCCCGGACCGCGCTTTGAAAGGAAGGTCAGTGCGGAAAGCAACAGGAACAAGGGCCAAAGCGGCAGCAGTGAAAGGTCGGTGAACACGCCGAGGAACATGGCGACCGACATCAAAGCCATCGGATACATCGTTCCCGTGGAGATGAAACGGAACAGACCAAGCAACGCCCAGAGCCAGAAGGCCATGGCAGGGCCGTATCCGCGGAACATGGAGAAGTAGTCCATCAAGTAGGGGCACAGCAGAAGTGCGAGGATCGCGCACCACCGTGCACATGCGTTGGACAAGGAACGCGTCAACTTCCAGACACCCGAGGCGTACAACAGGAAACCCATCAAGCTTCCCCAGCGGAGGAATATCATGGCCGGGCCTCCGACCGTGTAGCCGATGATACCGAGGAGCGTACTGAAAAAGTGGTTCCCCGCGTCAGGGCGGGAATGGAAGGGCATGAACTCCCCACTGTACACGTAGAGCCAGAAGGAGGCGCCTTCATCCTGGGCGAACGGCACAAGCACGGCACGGATCGCCAAGTAGGAGAAGACCATGCTGGTGACCGCCATGAACAGGTATCGTTCAACGCGTTCACCCGCAGCAGGCGGAAGGGCCCATCGTCCGGTCATGGGGCGGTCTTCCACATGGTCACTGTCCCTTCACCTATGCGCAACCCTTTCCTCTTGGGATCATAGAAGTAAACGACGCCCCGCGCAGCCGAGGGCAAGGGCGGAAAACTACGCAACATGACGAACGGCTCACCCATCCAATCGGGTCGCAGAACGCAAGGCTGGGATGTTTCATAGCGGAGGTCCTTCCCCGTGCCATCCGTTATTTGTACCACACAGGTGATATCGGGCGATGATCGCGGGAGCGTCAGGGGAACGCTGACCAGGACCCGCGTCGCCCCGGAGCGTACCAAGGCCGTATCCAGCACAGCCAGCTCATGGAATTCCTCCGCACCGCTCCATGCGCTGGATGCGGTCCTTGAGGTCTCCAGGAGTTTCCCGTACGTGAGCCTCCGAAGCAACCAGAGTCCGGGGCCCGATGCACTGTCCAATACCTCGAAGCCCTTGCGGGCTTTCCCGATGAACCTGCGGTCCACCACGCGCAGATCATGTGGACCCTCGGGGAAGTCCGTGCCTTGGACCGACGGTGGTGTGACGCCAGCGGCACGGGCAGCGAACGGGATCGCCAGGGCCAGTTGATGGTACGCGCCGATCAGCAATGGTCGCCCAAGAGCGTTCTCCTCTTGGGAAATGCGTTGCACGAACCGTCGGGGGACGCATTGTTCCGGCCACAGTAGACAATGGTCCAAGTTGGCGGTCCAAAGCGACCGCGCGGGCAGGAAAAGCAAGGGCAGACAGGACCAAACAGCAGCTTTCCACCGCAACGTGATCGCATCCATGGCCAACACGACGGCGATCAGCAGAAGCGGAACGAAATGGATGCCAGCCCTGTCTTCCGGAAAGTTCACCCTGAATCCGTGCGCGAGGACAATGCGCGCGAGCACGTCCGCTGCAAGGAGAAAGGTGACCAACACCAGCGGTGAGCTGAACGCACCTGTGCTGCGGAAACGCACCGTGGCCGCAGCCATGGCGAAGAACGCCGCGCACAAAATGACCGCCAACACCGGCCATGCATCCGAGCCGACAACATAGCGCGCGAGTGACGCGACCGTAACAGCTACGAAACCTTCCAGCGAACCGTGATAAAGCAATCCGAGTTCCTGCAACCGCAGCGAAACAACGGCTGCGTAAGCCATCGGCAAGAACCCGAGCAGCATGATGGACAACGCTTGGAGCAGCCGTTGACCCGCCGAGAGCGATACCAAGTGGCGTATGAGCAGGGTGCCGAGCACGGCGACCAAAATGCCCCAGACCGGCACCAATGCGACAATGGCCGCACCACCGAGAAGACAGCCCAGTAGTGCCTGTACAAGGGAGCGCATGCTCTTGCCTGTCGCGTAGCTGAACAGTCCATCCACCGCGATCATGATACCGGCAAGCGCAAAGCCGTACCCACGGAACATGGAAAAGAAGTCCAGCACGAAGGGACAGAGCAACAGGGCCGCCCAGAAACACCAGCGGATGCGCCTGTCATGCAACCGATGCCCAAGCCGCCAGGTGGCCCAGACGTACAAGGCGAACGCCGCGATGCTTCCGGCGCGCAGAACAGCCGTTCCCATGCCGAACGCACGGTACAGGAATACCCCGATACCCGTGCTCAGGAAGTGGTTGTTCGCATCCCAGTGCGACCGGTCAGGCAGCCACTCGCCGGGTTGCACGAACCAGAGCACGCTGGCGCATTCGTCATGCACCATGGGCACCAGCAAGGACCGGGCGATCACATAGGCCGCTGTCGCGCCCGCGAGCACCCCGAACACGATCCGATCCCAGCGGCCCATCGGGAAGGCTCAGGCCCGCTTCCTGACCGTGCGCTGCTCGATCCGCTTTTCGTAATCCTTCCCTTGGAAAATGCGGTGCACGAAGATGCCCGGCGTGTGTATGTGGTCCGGGTCCAGTTCGCCGGGCTCGACGAGCTGTTCCACCTCGGCTATCGTGACCTTCCCGGCCATGGCCATCATCGGGTTGAAGTTGCGCGCGGTGGCGCGGTACATCAGGTTACCGAGCCGGTCGCCCTTCCAAGCTTTCACCAGGCTGAAGTCGGAACGCAACCATTCCTCCATCACGTACATCTTGCCGTGGAACTCCCGCGTTTCCTTGCCTATGGCCACCTCAGTGCCATATCCCGCAGGGGTGAAGAACGCCGGGATCCCGGCACCGCCCGCCCTGCAGCGCTCCGCCAACGTGCCCTGCGGGATCAAGTCGACCTCCAATTCGCCGCTCAGCATCTGCCGCTCGAACTCCTCGTTCTCGCCCACGTAACTGCTGATCATCTTCCTGATCTGCCGCGTCTTCAACAAAAGGCCGAGGCCGAAATCGTCCACCCCGGCGTTGTTGCTGATGCACGTGAGGCCCTTCACGCCCTTTCGCACCAACGCGCTGATGCTGTTCTCCGGGATGCCGCACAAGCCGAAGCCTCCGACCATGAGCGTCATTCCGTCCGTGATCCCTGCGAGCGCGGCGTCCGCGTTAGCGACCGTTTTGTTCATGTGTTCCATCCCGGCTTGTCGGGACGCCGAATGTACCGGCGATCGCCCGTTGTACGGAGGATGTGACAGCCGCCCCTATCGGATCACTGTCACATGACCCATGAGGTCATGCTTCTTCCGCGTGATGCCTTCGACGATGTGCGCGCGGAACGCATAGACGCCCAGCGGGGCTTCGGAGCTGCCAACCATACCATCCCAGCCTTCGGTGGGGTCGTTGGTCACATGCATCACCTTGCCCCAGCGGTCGTAGATCTCCAGGTCGAACGTCTCCAGGTCGATCACATTGCCCCATGGCTGCCACACATCATTGATCCCATCGCCGTTCGGTGTGAAGGCGTTCGGAGCCCAATAACCGTATTCCTGCGGCTTGAGGTGCGCGATGAGGGTATCCGGTCCGAAGAACCGGATATCGAAATCCCGCTTGGTGGAGTCGTTCGTGTTGGGCTGGTTCTGCTTGACCTCCCAATAGACGAAGTCGAAGAACGCGTTCGGTGTCACATCCACCGCGATGGGGACATCCTCACCAACGCTCGCGAATGAGGGGAAGCTCGCATACTGCTGGCCGTTGAAGCTGATGATCGCCGTATTGGGCGGATCGGTCATCAGCACGACTTCATGTTGGATGGGCGGCCTGAAGTAGGCGATGATGGTGTCGGTGGTGGTGAAGCGGAAGGTGACCAGGGAATCCTGCATGGTCGGCAGCAGAACGTGGTTGCTCGTTTCCCAGTGGTCGAAGCCCCAGCCCGGCTCTGCGATACCCTCCATTTGGGTGTCGATGCCCCCATAGAACAGCCCCGTGAACGGATAGGTCGGATAGGTCTCCGAATTCACCCTGATCTTCCCGCTCAGCGGGGGCTCCACTTGCAGGACGACATTGAACGGACCCTCCAGATCATAGCAGTCCACCATGCCTTGTTGCGTGGTTACGCACCGGGCTTCGATGAAGTCCCGCAATTGTTGCACGCCGCCCTCCCAAGCGGCCATGGAGGTGCCCCAACGCGCGCATTGCGCAGGCATTTCCGGTGTGAACAGAGCGAGCAGGCTGTCCAAGTGCGCGATCATCACCGGGCAGCTGAAGAGCGTGTTGCCGAGGTCGATGTACCGGTTCACATAGTAGTTGTAGACCATCTCGTTCTCCTCGATCAGCTTGCTCAGGATCAACGTATGACCCTGGCCTCCTGGATCGCCGAGCTGTTCCACCGTGCAGGGATCGGCGTTCGCGCTCTGGTCGGGTATGCCTGTGAAATTGCCGTAGTGGCCGAAGGTCGCGTCCATATCCCACAGGATGTAACCCCACTTCTTGTGCTCGCCATCGGGGTCGATGCCCCTCCACCATCCGGTGTTCCAGTTCAGCCAATCAGCGCACACGGTATAGCTGTTCAAACAGAAGTAGTCCACCAGGCTCTTCCAGTTGTACCGCTCGTCCACGTAAGCGAACGCCGTTGGATCGCCCATGTCATTGGCATTGATGTATGCCCGCAGGGCGTTCCAATCCGCCTGGGCCGCAGCCCCTCCGAATTCGCTCCAGGTCCCCCCCCAGGTCTTCACCATATAGGCGTGATTCTCATCCTGGCCGTAGTACTCATCGAAGAAGTCCGCGTCGTCCACCTTCTCGCGCATGTCATAGACCCCCCAATACTGACCGTTCACGTATAACACGGCGGGTTCGTAGCTGCGTTCGTCCAAGCGCAGGTTGCCTTTCTGCGAGAGCGATTGCACGTAAGGGTCGCGGATGTGCGCCGGTTGGCCGGGGCCGAAAGGGCAATTGTCGCCAGCCAGCGCCTTGATGATCAGCCGCTGGAATTTATCGCGGTCCGTGGAGTGGAAGATCGGGTAGTGGATGGCGTCATTGTACCCGGACTGATCGCGTACAACGTAGTCGAACCCTCTCTGATCATAGGCCCAGCTGTCCTGTCCATGCTCGTTGAAGTTGCCGACCGCCTCATCGCGCAATACCCCATCGGGCCCGAAATACTCCAAGCTGCCCATCGGCTGTATACCGCCGTTCCCATCCAACAATTCCTGGATCTGGTCGCCGGATGCGCTCAATACGCACACGCCGTGGGTGACATCGATGAAGTAGGTGTTCGTTTCCGTGAAACTCTGCGGTACCCCGGGTGTTCCGCTGAAGCAGGCTGCCTTGATCACCGTGGTGGCCGCCACATTGATCGGGCCAGCGTAGGCCGCGGAGGTCGCAGTTGGCTCGTCGCCGTTGGTGGTGTATCGGATCGTGGCGCCAGCCGGGCCGGTGATCGTCACGCTCTGGGCACCTGTATAAAAGCCGGCTTGCGGGGAAAGCTGAGGCCGCTGTTCGTAATCGGGCACAGCCGCACTATTGGCAGCCCCTGGCGTGGCCGTAGTAGTGAGCGACCAAGCGCCGCTACCATCCGGCACCCGGCTACGTGTATGATCCACCTTGGATCGCTGGGTCAGCTGGTACTGATCGATGATGGCTCCGCCGCCGTCGGCGAGGATCACATACTCGTCAGAAGCTTGGGTCAGTTTGAAATTCGTGCTGTAGTAGGTCCCGAACAGGCCATCCCAACCCGAGCATAACACGACCATTCGGCCGTTGGCCGGAATGCTTGCTCCGGCCGGGAACGCCCATTTCATGGGATTCCCCACGTTGTCGCTCAGATGCCAGCCGCTCAGGTCGAAGGCCGCTCCCGTGTTGTTGAACAGCTCCACCCAATCCTCATTGTCCACCCCTTCGTTGTAGGGGTCGGTCTGTGAGATCCCATTCAGATTGGTCACACAGATCTCGTTCAGCACCACCTGCGCTGGGAGAAGACCGGACACCATGAGGGTGCCGGCTGTCAGGATCGATTTCCAGTGGTTCATGCAGGGTCTTTCGGACAAGCGTGGCAAGTTAACAGAAGGCCATGGTATGGAACACCCTGACGGACACACGGTTCGCGACAGGTTCCGCCCTCTTCTTGGAGACGTACGTGAAGTACACATGAACGGGACGTTCAGCAACTCCCAGCCGTTGCCTCAACGGGGACTCCGTTCCAGGTAGGCGATGATGTCCACGCCGTAGGCCACCAGCTCGGTTCCCCGGCACAACGCCGGAGCGATGAACAGCCGCTTGCCGAGGCGACTTCCGGGGTCATCGATGTCGCGCACCTCGTAGACGATGCCCCGCTCGTCCATCCAGGTCCGCACGCGGTTGCAATCATGGCAATCCTCCCGCACGAACAAAGTCCAGTTCATCGCAAGCGCTTGAGGTCCCGGATCAGCAGTTTGCCGCGCTCCAGGTACAGGAGGTCCTTCTTCTTCAGGTCGTTCAACACGGTGGTCACTGTCTGGCGGCTGGTGGCGGTGAGTTCCGCAAGGTCCTGGTGCGTGAGGGCGTGCTTCAACAGGATCTCGTGCCCGACGGCTTGGCCGTATTTGATGGCCATCTCTTTCAACAGATCCACGATACGCGTCCGGCTGTCCTTGAAGATCAATCCTTCCAATCGCCGTTCGATGCTGATGGACCGCTCGCCGATCAACCGGGTGACCGCGAAGTTCAACGAGGGCTTCTCGCGCATCATGCTCTGAACGTCCTCCACGTTCATCGCACAGATGTCCACGTCCTCGTCCAACGCAACAGCATGATCGCGCCGTTTGTCCTCACCGGCCAACGCGAGCTCCCCGAAGACCTCGCCCGGATAGAGCACCGCCTTGATCACCTCCTTTCCGTCCTCGCCGATGGAAGCGATCTTCACTCGGCCGCGCTTCAGGAAGAAGATGACGTTGCTGGGTTGTTCCGGGAACCAGATGTACTCGTCCCGGTGCGCCGTGCTCGCCACCGTATGGTCGGCTACCCGCGCGAGATCCTCGCCGGCCAAGCCCTTCAACAGATCCACTTGCTCCAGATACCAGAGCTTGCTATGTGTGGCGGCCATGGCTGGAATATCGGATGATGAAGGCGAAAGGTCGAATGGGGAAGACGCCGCTCAACACCGGCAAAGGTGCGTGCGGAACACTGGCGCTCCTTGTCATTCAGCCCTTCTCGTTCATCATTCTCCGGTTCTATTGAGATCCTGACCCGCATAGTACCCTGTGTCGATGTCGAGAAGGAGCTTGGTGTGCAGGGTGACCTGCCCGGCATGGTAGCTGAAATGCTCCACCACATGCAGTACGATGGCCAGGCCCGTTTCGGTGAAGCCTTGCACGTTCCAGGTGCGTTCCAGATCGGCTGAGCCGAGTCCACCGATCACATCGTACGCATAGGCCAAGGTCGAATCCAAGCGTTCGCGCAGGGCGCGCTTGTCCATCGGGCCGGTGGTGTTGAATTCCTCATCGCGATGCCGTTCGTCCGGGCGATTGCCGAGCGTGCTGTTGATCCATTGGCCCACGTTACCGCAGAGGTGCAGCACAAGATTCCCGACGCTCACCGTGTTCGCGTTCGGCCGGAGCCAGACCTGTGCGTCATCCAATCGCTGCACGCAGAACCGGATGCGCTCCTGCCCTTCGCGCAAGCGGCGTACGGCTTCGGTCCTGATCAGATCGTCCATCCTGCGTTGTGCTCCTTCCACGGAAGGCGGTGCGGTGAAAGTAGCTTCACGGACCGGCCCGACGAAAAACGGCGGTCTGCCGTAAAGCAGACCGCCGTTCGCGCATGATCATCGGTTCACCGACGGATCATGCGGCTTTCTTCACCGCCGTGGTGTCCGTAGCGGAAGCCCCGCCCTTGTAGCCGCTGCCGATGTGCTGGTCCAGGAACTTCTCCATGGCCCCGTAGAAGTCGAAGCGGTTCTCTTCGTTATGGAATCCGTGGCCCTCGTTGTCCTTCACCATGTACTCCACTTTCACGCCGCGCGCCTCCAAGGCCTTCACCATCTGGTCGCTCTCATCGACGTTCACGCGCGGATCGTTCCGGCCCTGTGCGATGAAGAGCGGGGCGACGATCCTGTCCGCGTGCATCACGGGCGAGGCCGAGGCCATCAGCACGCTGTCCTTGTCAGCTGCCGGATCGCCCACCATCTCGTAGAACATCTTGCGGCCAGGCTCCCAGTATGGAGGTATCGTGTTCATGAACGTGAAGAGGTTGCTCACCCCTACATAATCCACTCCGCAAGCATAGAGTTCCGGGGTGAACGCGAGGCCCGCCAGCGTCGCATAACCTCCGTAGCTGCCACCATAGATCGCGACACGCTCCGGATCGGCGGTGCCTTGCTTCACCAACCATTGCACGCCATCGGTGATGTCGTCCTGCATGGTCTTGCCCCACTGCTTGAAGCTCGTCTCCCAGAATTTCCGGCCGTAGCCGGTGCTTCCCCGGAAGTTCATCTGCAGCACGGCGTACCCGCGGTTCGCGAGGAATTGCGCCTCATTGTTGAAGCCCCAACCATCACGCGCCCAAGGCCCACCGTGCGGATTGATCACCACCGGCAGGTTCTTCGCTTCACGGCCCTTCGGCAGCGTGAGGTAACCATGGATGGTGAGGCCATCACGGCTCGTGTAGGTGATCGGCTTCATATCGGCCATCTGGTCCTCTTTGATCCATGGTGTTCGGTCGCACAGCAACGTGGCCTTCTCCTGACCATCCGCATCGTAGTAGAAGCGGCCCGTCACCTTGTCGCTGCCCACCCACACCGTGCGCTTGGTCTCGTCGTCGCTCTCGCTGGCCACGCGCACTTCCATACCGGGGAACTGCGCCCGGAGACGCTCGTGGATCTTCTTGGTTGCATCGTCCAGGAAAATGAGTTCGCTCTTCTCTCCCTCAAAGCCGGCCGTGGTGAGCACTTTGCGCTTGCGGCTATAGTCCAATCCGCCGTCGTCGTAGTCCGCGTTCGCGTAGATCTCCTTGATCTCCTTCTTCGTGGCGATATCCCACTCGGCGCTGGCCGTCTTGTCCCGGCCGTTCAAGTTGCTGCTCACGTAGCAGTTTTTGTTGTCGAAGGTGAAGAACATCGGGTTCCAGCTGTCCTTGAAGCTCACCGTCATGTACTCGGCGAAGGGCTCCTTGTCCGACGCACGGTAGAACCAATTGGTGTTCACCCCATCCGTTTTGCTGGCGAAGCGGATCACGCCGTCGTGGTCCGTGATGTAGTTCTCGTAGTTCGGCGTGTTGTCCAAGGCTTGTGTCATCTTGCCCGTCACGATGTCCACATACCACGGATCGAAGATCTCGGGGTTGCGCTTGTTCATCACCAGAAGTACCGTGTTCTCCTTTCCGGCCAGGCCGCGCAGGTCGTCCTGCACACCGGCGCGCACACCCTTCTCGGGGGTCAGGGCCTTCACGTCTTTCCCATCGGTGCTTGCGCTGAAGACGATGAAGTTCTCGTCACCATTGATGTCACGCGAGTAGACCAGGCGATCGTTCTTCCAGAAGTATGAGCTCACATCGCGCACGGTGTCCATCGTTACCTGCGTAGCGTCGGTCGCCCCTACTTTCTGGACGAAGAGGTTCATCCGGTTCTTCCACGGAGCGCGGAAGGCGAAATACTCACCGTTCGGACTGATCTGGAATCCGCTTTTCTCCGGGTTCCGGAAGAAGTCCTTCATGTCGAGCACCGGTGGCGGGGCTTCAAGTGCGGCGGCCGATGAGTTCATGGTCTCGGGCTGGCCGCACGCGGCGAGCAGCATCAGGCCCGCCGAAGCGGATATCAGGGCGATGGTCTTGTTCATGGGTTGTGGCAAGGCACAAAGATGCGCGCAGGATGGCATCGCTGACACCCTGTATGTGAGCGGTTGAGGCACAGGATGAACCGCTCGCCCCTCAGCGGGTGTAAAGGGCCACCCGCACGAGCGCATCCGCCTGTCGTTCCTCGACTTTCCGCAGCCCTTCCACCTCTTGGGGCGGCCCGGGGTCCTCTTTTGCGGCCAAGTAGACCAGGATCAGCGTATCAGCCGCTGCAACAGGGGTCATGCCCCGCGCGTCATTGTACTGCTCGGACCAGGCTTGCGTCCAAGGCGCTTCGCGATCGACCGAGCGGTCCATGTGCGCCCAAAGAGTGGGCTTGTACCAGAACGGGTGCACAAGGACCGGGGAACTCCCAGCGGGGCCTTGCCATGCCCGCACTTGCGCCGCTGCGTGTGACGGGTGCTGGTCGTTATCCTTCCATGGCGTGAAGGTGATAGCCATCGAGGCAACAGCGACCACCGGTGCGGCCCATCGCCCTGTGCCGGCGCCGACAACCGCAGTGACGGCGTAGCCCGTTCCGAGGTAGAATCCGATGCTCGCGAAGAGCAGGTAGCGATCCACGTAGGCGGGTACCCACCACTGTACGAGCCACAAGCCGAACAACGGCAAGAGCCACCAGAGCAGCGCGAAACGCAGCGCGAAGGACCGCAGCCGCTCGCGCATCAGGACCAAGAGCACGGGCACGAGGAGGAGCAACGTGACGACCGGCTGGTTGCTCCAGCGTCGGACCATGTGCCAGATCTCTTCGGCCCCGTGCGCTTTCACCCAAGTGCCCTGCGCGATGCTCTCCCCTGCCCGCTGAAGGAAGATGAGTCCATACGGCAGGAACGCGACGAACGCGACGACGCCAGCAAGCAGGAAGCGACGACGTCCCTCCCGCAGCTCGGGTACCGCGAGCACGCATACGGCCAAGAGCCCGATCACCATCCACCCGAAGAAGTGCGTCCACACCAGCACTGCGAGAACCATCGCGAGCATCACCGTCGATCGCACTGAGGAGCCTCCCGGACCGCGCACGACCAGCCATGCCGCCACCGTCGTGAGCAACAACAACAGCGAATAGGCCCGCACCTCGTGGGCATGTGCGTACTGGTGGTTGTTCAGCGTGAAAAGCAGGCACGCGACCACGGCCATCGAGCTGCTGCCCAACCTGCGGGCCAGCAGGAACAAGGGCACGATCGTCAGTGAGCTGAACAACGCGGAGGGTACGCGCAACCAAGCTTCTTCCAAGGGCATCCACCGGATCCACGCTTTGATCAACAGGAAATACAGCGGCGGATTGTTCTCCGTGCGCAGCATTTCCCAGAACTCGTGGTGAGGCCGGGTGGCCCAGAACACCGTGAAGGGCTCATCGCCGCTCAACTCGTTCGCGCCGAGCCATGCGCATTTGAGCAGCGCGTTCAGCGCGAGGAGGCCCAGGATGAGCCATCGGTCAGTGATCTTGGAATGCACGTGCGGAAAAAGGCCGGGGCCTAAGCTACCCGCTGGCCAGGGGGGACTGTGATCCCGTTAAAGTCCGAAGTGGAACGCCACAGAGAACGAGAACGGAGGCGGTTCGGACCTGATATCAATGAGCGGGTTCTTCTTCAGCGCATCCATATCGTCCTGGAACTCCTGAGGCCTGAACGGAAGGATCAGCTCGAGGCGCCAGAAGTTGTCCGGGTTGTCCCGGCGGTGCACTTCCACCCCGGCACCGACCGAAGGGCCATAGTACAACTGGTTGTATCCGCTGGCCCCTTGCACCACGATCACCGCGTTGTACCCGTACATCGCGGAAACGAAAGGGCACCATTTCGCCATGGGCAATATCCGGCCCTGCGCTCCAACGTTGTACCCGAAACCCGCGAGCGCATAGCCACCCGCTGCGAACATCACCAATGGTGGAGCAGGCCGACATTGCACCTGCGCACCGAAACCGCCATAATCAATGCCCAGCCCGAGGCCCAGGTTCCATTCCGTTCCACTGTGCGAGGCTGGCCTCGATGGCTGGACGTAGTCCTGTGCCGACACAATAAGTGGAGCACTGGCGAGAAGGAGGGCGAACTGCTTCATGTGCGTAAGATAGCCGCTGGCTCGTCCGCTCCGGTGAAGGCGCCGACCGACAGCTCCGTGCCATGGCGAACCAATGGTCCTCCTCTTCGACACCCGGCCTGGTTCCTGATCTTCCTCAGATACCCGCCGTACGGCTATGCATACCTTGTTCTCGCAGAATCATGGCCGCAACCCTGCGGTCATGAAAAGAACATACATCATGAGCAATGAACGGACGAACGGGATCCTCGGATTCCTCGCAGGTGCCGCGATAGGTGCCACGCTGGGCGTGTTATTGGCTCCCCGATCGGGCAAAGAGACCCGTGAGCGTATCCGGAACAAGGCCGGTGAAACCAAGGATGAGGTGGACGAGCTGATCGGCAAGGCCCGCGACGAGTGGGCCAAAGCGAAAGGCAAAGCAGCCGATGCCGCCACCATGACCAAGGACGAAGTTTCCGACTTCGTGCGCTTCCTCTTCGAAGAAGGCAAGGACCTGAAGGAACGCATGGCCGCCGATCTGGACGAGTCGGCCGACGAGGTCGCGGACAGGGCCAAGCGCGCAGCAGAGAACGTCCGGCACAGCGCCAATTGAACGTGATGAGCGGCTCCGACGAACGCTACGCGCGGTACACTGACCAGGATGGGAACGGGCCGGATATCGGGCTGTACCTGAAAGCCGTCAGCGCTGAGGCCAAGGTCTGGTTCGAGGCCCAGAAGGACGTTTCCAAACTGGAGTTGAGCGAGCATGTCGGCAAGCTCTCCGCATTGATGGTCTATGGCCTCGTCTTGGGCCTGATCGCGGCCACGGTGCTGGTCTTCTGGTTCATCGCGCTCGCCTTGTGGCTGGGCCACGTGCTGGATGATACCATTCTCGGATTCCTGCTGGCCGGCGGGATATTCCTCCTGCTGGGCATCCTCTTCTATGTGGCTTGGCGCGCTTTCCTGCGGGAGAAAGTGATGCTGGCCGTGATCAACGCGATCCATGGCCACGACTAAGCGCTTCACCAGCCTCGCCGACGTGCATGCGGAAAAGGAACGCCTGCGCCGCGAACGGGACCGCGTTCGATCCGGCCTGAAGGACCAATTGGAACTGGTCCATGACAAGGACTTCCGCAAGGCGCTGATCGGGGATGCGGTCGGCGATATGCTCCAAGCTTGGCGGCCCGTCCGCACGATCATGTCCCTCTTGGGGAAGTCACCCGGTACGACCGGTCAGGTATTGGGAATCGTGCTCGGTGGCGGCATAAGTTCCCCGTTGGGCAAGGTGCTCATGGCGGTCGCCAGCGCTGCCATACCCGTTGTCATGGATCGGCTGGGAAAGGACCCCGGAGCAACGGGCAGCAAGCTGGCCCACGAGTTGGCAGTCTCTTGGGGCCGCGTGAAGGACTATGTGCGGGAGCGCCGTGAAGCGCATCGCGAACAGTGACCGGTACTATCCCGGCCTCTTCAGTTCGAACCCTTCCAGGAACTTCGTGTTGAAATCGCCCTCCCGGAACTTCTCGTTCTGGAAGAGCTGCTGGTGGAAGGGTATTGTTGTGTGTACGCCTTCGATCACGTACTCGCTGAGGGCGCGTTCCATCTTGGCGATGGCTTCTTCGCGGGTGGCGGCCACCACGATCAGCTTGCCGATCATGCTGTCGTAGTTGGGCGGAATGGTGTAGCCCGCGTACACGTGCGTATCGATGCGTACGCCATGGCCGCCGGGCGCATGGTAGGTGGTGATCTTGCCGGGCGTGGGGCGGAAGTTGTTGAAGGGGTCCTCGGCGTTGATGCGGCACTGGATGGCGTGGCGCGTGGGCTCGTAGTTGAGGCCGCTGATGGGAACGCCAGCGGCGATCTTGATCTGCTCGCGGATCAGGTCGTAGTCGATGACCTCCTCGGTGATCGTGTGCTCCACCTGGATCCGCGTGTTCATCTCCATGAAGTAGAAATTCCGGTGCTTGTCCACCAGGAATTCCACGGTACCGACGCCTTCGTAGTTCACGCTGGCGGCGGCCTTGATCGCGGCCTCGCCCATCTTCTTGCGCAACGCCTTCGTCATGAAGGGGGAGGGTGTTTCCTCCACGAGCTTCTGGTGGCGGCGCTGGATCGAGCAGTCGCGCTCGCTCATATGGCAATAGGTGCCGTACTGGTCACCCGCTACCTGGATCTCAATATGGCGCGGCTCCTCGATGTATTTCTCCATGTACATGCCGGCGTTCCCGAAGGCGGCTCCCGCCTCTTGGCTGGCGGTCTCGAAAGCGTTGTCGAACTCTTCCTCCTTCCACACCAAGCGCATGCCCTTGCCGCCGCCACCGGCCGTGGCCTTCAGGATCACCGGGTAGCCGATCTTCTTCGCCTCCTTCTTCGCAACGGCCAGGTCCGTGACCAGTCCTTCGCTGCCGGGGATGCACGGCACATTGGCGGCTTTCATCGTGGCCTTGGCGGTGGCCTTGTCGCCCATGGCTTCGATCTGTTCGGGCAATGCACCGATGAACTTGATGTTGTGCTGCTGGCAAAGCTTGCTGAACTTGGCGTTCTCGCTCAGGAAGCCATAGCCGGGGTGGATCGCGTCGGCGTTGGTGATCTCCGCTGCCGCGATTATGCGCACCATGTTCAGGTAGCTGTCCTTGCTGGGTGGTGGACCGATGCATACCGCCTCATCGGCGAAGCGCACGTGCAGGCTCTCGCGGTCGGCGGTGCTATAAACGGCGACCGTCTTGATGCCCATCTCGCGGGCGGTGCGGATCACCCGAAGGGCGATCTCGCCGCGGTTGGCTATGAGGATCTTCTTGAACATCGTTCGCTCAGATTAACCGCCACGACGCCACGGCCGCCGCGGGTTCGCTACGTATGGGTTGAACTTCTGCATGCTCCGTTCAGCAATGGCATCAAAAGAACTTGGCGCTCCCGTTGCGTTCGTTGCGCCTTGGCGGTGGAAGTTCTAGGATGGATCCACCAGGAACAACGGCTGGTCGTACTCCACGGGCTTGGCGTCATCCACCAGCACCTTCACGATCTTGCCGGTGACCTCGCTCTCGATCTCGTTGAAGAGCTTCATGGCTTCGATGATGCAGATGGGCTTGCCCTTCTCGATGGTGTCGCCCACATTCACGAACACCGGCTTACCGGGGCCGGCAGCGCGGTAAAAGGTGCCGATCATGGGGGCCTTCACGGTGATGTACTTCGCGTCAGCGGCAGGTGCGGCGGCCGGAGCAGGCGCTGCGGCAACCGGGGCCGGTGCGGCAACTGGCGCAGAGGCCGGGGCCGGAGGAGCAGTAACCTGCATGTGCACAGGCGCGGGGACCATTTGCACTTTGCCTGATGGCGTGGTGATCCGGATCTTGAAATCCTTCTGCTCGATCTCCACCTCGCTTACGCCGCTCTTGGCCACGAACTTGATCAGTTCCTGGATCTGGGTCAGATTCATCGGTTCGCTCATTTTGTTGAGGCTCTTGCTCCTGGATCGGCCTTCGCGTGACGCGTTGGCGGACGAAGAAGGATCGCCAATGTAGAAGTTCCGGATCAGCCGCCGTAGGCCCATTTCAGGTACACGGCTCCCCACGTGAAGCCGCCGCCGAAAGCACTCAGGATGATGTTATCGCCCTTCTTCAGGCGGGGTTCCCATTCCCAAAGGCAGAGCGGCAAGGTGCCGCTTGTCGTGTTCCCGTATTTCTCGATGTTCACCATCACCCTGCTGTCGTCCAGGCCCATACGGTGGGCAGTGGCGTCGATGATGCGCTTGTTGGCCTGGTGCGGCACCAGCCAGGCCACGTCTTCGCTCTTCAGACCGTTCTTCTCCATGATCTCCGCGCTGACGTCGGCCATATTGGTAACGGCGAACTTGAACACGGCCTTGCCCTCTTGATAAACGTAGTGCTCCTTCCGCTCAACCGTGCGTCCAGAAGCGGGCCGGTTCGAGCCGCCGGCCTTCTGGTGCAAGTACTGGCAGCCGCTGCCATCGGCGCGCAGGATACTGTCGATGATGCCGAAGCCTTCGGTGTTCGGCTCCAGCAACACTGCCCCGGCACCGTCGCCGAAGATGATACAGGTGGCGCGGTCCGTGTAATCAATGATGCTCGACATCTTGTCGCCGCCGACCACCACGATCTTCTTGTACTTGCCCGTTTCGATGAACTGGCTACCGGTGGTGAGCCCGTAAAGGAACCCGCTGCACGCGGCGTTCAGGTCGAAACCCCAAGCGTTCTTCGCGCCCACCTTGTCACAGATCACGTTGGCCGAAGCGGGGAACTGCATGTCCGCCGTCACTGTGCAGCAGATCAGCAGATCGATCTCCATCGGGTCGATACCCCTCTTCGCGCACAGGCCCTTCACGGCTTCCACAGCCATTACGCTCAGGCCCTGGTCCTTGCCTTTCAGGATGCGTCGCTCCTTGATCCCGGTGCGTTCGGTGATCCACGCGTCATTGGTGTCCACCATCGTTTCCAGCACCGCATTGCTGAGCACGAAGTCGGGCAGGTAGCCTTGCACGGCGGTGATGGCGGCAGTGGTTCTCATGGTGATGGGTTATTGGAACGCTTCGCGGATGCGCTGGTTGAGCCGGGCGTTCACCACGTTGCGGCTCAGGTGCAAGAGGTTCTTGATGGTGATGTCGTTGCTGATGCCGTGGCCGATCATCACGCTTCCGTTCACACCAAGTACGGGGCAGCCGCCGTAGTTCTCGTAATCGAAGCGGTCAAAGAATGGCTCGTGGACACCGCGGCTCTTGAGCAGATCGTGGAATGCCTCGACCGCTTTCAATACGATGTTGCCCGTGAAGCCATCGGTGACGATCACGTCGGCCTTGTCATTGAAGAGGTCGCGGCCCTCGATGTTGCCCACGAAGTTGAACTGGCCGCTCTCCCTCATCAGCCCGAAGGCGCTCTGGGTGACCACGTTGCCCTTCTTGTCCTCCTCCCCGATGTTGAGCAACGCCACCTTGGGGTTCTTTATGCCGTAGACGGACTCCGCAAGAAGTGAACCGAGCAGGCCGAACTGGCAGAGCACGTCGGGCTTGCAGTCGGCATTGGCCCCGACGTCGAGGATGATGCCGTAGCCGCCGTTCTCTTTGGGCATCACCGTGGGAATGCATGGCCGGATCACACCGGAGATGGGCTTCACGCTGAAAATGCTTCCCACCATCATCGCGCCGGTGTTCCCGGTGCTCGCAAACGCATCCAGCTTCCCCTCTTTCAGCAAATGGAAGCCGATGGCGATGCTGCTCTTGGGCTTGGACTGAAGCGCCTTGGTAGCGTTGTCGTGGAAGGTGATGTCGTCCTCGCTGGGTACGATATCGAATTCGGCGGGGTCAACTCCTTCAGCCCGCAAACCATTTTCGATGGTGGGCGGATCGCCGATGAGCACCAGCCGCACGTCGGCATCAAGCTCTTTCGCCGCCATAACGGCAGCGCGAATGGGCACGACCGGTCCGTGGTCGCTGCCCATGATGTCCAGTCCGATCCTCATAGTTCGCACATCCCTGATCCGCTCACCTTGGCTAGTTGGTCAAGGCATGCGAAGCGAGCGCAAATGAAGGTCGAAGCGGGCTTACTCCGGCTTCGCCTTGGTGAGGAGCACCTTTCCGCGGTACATCAGGTCGTCTCCGACCTGGTAGGCGCGGTGGCGCATGTGGACTTCACCCGAGGTGGGATCCGTGCTCAACGTGGGCACGCCGGCTTTCTTGGTGCTGCGGCGGCTGGCAGTGCGGGTATGGGAGAATCTGCGTTTCGGATTTGGCATCGGTCTGCGTATTAACCCCGGACGACTTGCGGCCGCCGGAGTCGGTTGTTAGTCTAGTTCTTGCTGGGTTCGTCCTTCAATACTTTGAGCGCGTCCCATCGCGGATCCGGCTCAGGCTCTTCATCCACCTTGATCCGGTTGAAGGCCTCTTCCACTTCAGGGTCACATTGGCCTTCCGGGTGTACATGGCGGATCGGCATGTGCAGGCTGATGCACTCGAAGAGGTAATGCGTCAGGTTCACCTCATGGGCGTGTACGTCCAACGCCACGAGTTCCTCATCGTCCATCTCCTGCTCTTCGGTCAACTTGAAGATCTGCCGCTGGTCGCCTTTCACAGGTTGGCTCATCGCCACGTTGCAATGGTCGCATGGCACGGTCACATAGCCGTCCACATGGATGTGCGCCACCAGCAGATGCTCGCTCTTGTCGAGATCCACCTTGGCTTTCACATCTCCACCGAGCTCGTACTCCTCCATGCCGGTAGCTTGGAAGAAGGGCATGCCCAACGCGAACTCAAACGTGTGCGCGCCGTCCTTCAGACCGGAGAAGTGGATCGTATGCTCAGGCAGGGCCTCCATTTGGCGAAAGACCCCGAAAAGCGGTCAGCTCTTCGGGGCGGGCGGCAAATGTAGCCGGATCGGGGTTTGGAGCGACGAAATGAACAGGTGTTGATAGTGGGCGGCGGCCC
>Ga0075152_10000609_pt1 | contig 26091 bp, 40 predicted proteins | sample JI61114C2DNA_FD_70964 | JGI IMG/M metagenome (GOLD analysis project Ga0075152, IMG submission 70964) | Wastewater effluent complex algal communities from Wisconsin, to seasonally profile nutrient transformation and Carbon sequestration -... | ecosystem: Engineered > WWTP > Effluent > Algae...
GAGGATTCGTAACATACGCATGACCCCCTTCATATTCTCGAAACATTCTCGCCAATCCTTGCCGTACATAATGCCTACGAAGACCCAGAAGACCCTTTCTTCAAACTCAATTTCGATCACCTCGAATTTGAGCCGCTAGATGAGTCTGTCGTTCTCGATACACAACAGTTCCAAGAGGCTCCCAACAATAAGATTCATCCCCTGCGTATACCCGCATGGGTCCAAGTTCGAATATGCCACCAACACATTCTCCAGTTCCTGATGGAACTTCTGGCAGCTCTGAGTACGGTGCACATCCTTCTTTATCAGATCCAGACTCTTGCAGTTGGGCGCATTCAGCAGCTATGAGTAGCTCTTGCCGATCTTCTTTTTCATCAGCTCGGTTTCTGCCAGTACCTCCCACAACTCCTTGCGAACTTCGAATGGAATGCCCTTCAGTATCGAGAATATTAGGTTCTTGCGGCAGATGTTCTTGTAACTATGTGTCTCTATGATGCTTTGCCACTCCTCGTTGGTGAGGATGCGCCCAACTTCATCACGCTAAACAACGATGTCGTCGAAGTATTCATTTTCTATGACGTAGTAGCGGGACGGCTAGTGCTCAATTTTCGGGCCTTCTTGCTGATGCACTATCTATTAGTATTAAGGGATGTCCTCGAGCACTTCAAACACATCCGAAGAGTTTGTGTGAGAGTATCGCAGTTCAAGTTTCACGGGCTGTTGGACTGGTTATGGTTGAAGCTCCTTGCTCGGAGGATCCTTGGAGAAATACCCCACCACCTTTTGCTTGAAAAAGTTCATGGCGCAAGTATAATAATTATACGACATTCGGAATTGCTGTTGATTGCCATCAACAAAGCTGGGTGTTGAGTTTTGGCTGAACCGCAGCGGTCCTTCGCCTCATCATTTTCGTTGATGTGGATCAGCCTCTGCGGACACAGCGATGTGGTGATTTTTTAAACCCACCTGTTCCTTGATGAACGGTGGGCTACGCTTCGCCCAACAATTATACAACAATTATGTCGAAGCGTAAGAGCATCCGGTTCGAGATGCTAACGACCAAGCCCACTGTGCTGCGACAGGACGTCTGGCCATTCGTGCTGGTCTATGCAGCACTTCTCTACTACTACAGCGGACTTGAAGAAGAGAACATTTACCTGAAGCTGCTGCTGATCGCCATCTGCTTCCTGCACTGCCTGCTGTTCATCTTCGGACACTGGTCCAAACGGTTTAGGGCGAGGTTGCAGTTCAGGCAGCTCAGCGGGTCTCTTGAGAGCAACCTTGAAAAAGCAAGTTCAGTGTTTGTGACTTACGACAAGGAAGGACAGAATACTGTGCACGAAATCGTGGACTTTTGCAAAGAAGTCAACGACCGCAACGAAGAGCTGTACTTCTTTCACTTCGAGCAACGCAAGTATTTCTTCAACCGGCTTACCCGCACATTTGAGCGTATGAAGCCAAAGTACAAAGACTGTCCCCTGAAGGAGATCTATTCCCATGCCGTTGACGAGCGCGGCAAGGCTATCTACGACTTTTACGATCCAAACGTGCTGTAAATACCGATCCGGCCATTTTGGGACATTGTCCGCGATCACTTTATGAACCCCTTTTCTTTCTTCCAACTGTTCTCAGTGTTCCTGTGGATGCTCGACGACAACCGCGCCTTCAGCATAATGATCATTGTCATGCTCTTCTTCTCTGCATTTACTATTGCAGTACAGCGCATCAAAACACTCGTTAGCTTCAGGTCCATGTCGCTCGCACCTCACTATGTGAACGTCTACCGCAACGAGAAGTGGAATCGCATTCCGTCGTATGAACTCAAGCCAATGGATATCGTTGTGGTGGAACCAGGATACAAGTGCAAGAAGATGGAAACTGAAAGGGTAAGTGATTCTGAGTTCCTAGCTAAATGCATCCCGTTCAGCAAGCATCTTCCTGCAAGCTTCCTGCGAACAGAAGAGAATAATGTGTCATCTGAGCGATCCGTCCCCTGCGATATGCTGTTGCTAACCGGCAGCTGCATCGTCAATGAAAGTATCCTTACAGGCGAGTCTATCCCACAGATCAAGGACTCAGCCGAATATATCAACGAAGACGAACTGTTCACAGTTAGTAAAAACAAGCAGTGCGTGCTCTTCTGTGGAACTGAAATTCTGCAGACAAACAACGAGAACTCCAATTATCAGTCCTGCCGGATCCGTATAAAGAGCCCACCACCCAGCCCTGGTTGTTTGGCACTGGTGCTCCGTACTGGTTACGATACAAGCAAAGGTAAACTCATCCGCACTGTAATTTCTAACACTGAGAACTTGAACATTAGGCAGAAGGATGGGCTAGTGGTCATTCTGTTTCTCCTGGTGTGTTCCATTATCACCTCTATCTATGTGCTGAACGTCGGTATGGAAGATGAAGAACGGAACAAGAACAAGCTCTTCCTCAGATGTATTCTTATCATCACAACAGTGGTGCCCCCAGAGCTTCCGATGATCCTCACGTTGGCTGTCAACAACTCTATTCTCTACCTACAGAAGAAAAAGATATACGTTACGGAGCCCCAAAGGCTTCCAGAAGGCGGGAAAGTAAGCATAATTGCATTCGACAAGACAGGAACCCTCACTTCCGACAAGTTCACTTTCGAAGGTATTGTCGACAACCTCAAGGAGTTTGAAACTTTGAAGGGAATCGATGGAGCCTCCAAAGCATCCCAGGCAGTTTTAGCTGGTTGCCAAACCCTGATCAGCGTCGAAGGGAAGCTTACAGGCGATCCAATCGAGCTACTATTCTTCGAGAGTTCCAACTGGGAGTATTCGTCTCACAACAAAGAGGCATACCGCAGGCGTGGTGGTATTGAACGAGTCGAAATCAAGCATGTATTCCCTTTCAGATCAGACATGAAGCGTATGAGCACAAAGGCCATCCACATTGACGAACAGGGAAGGCAGCTCATGCTATTTACCAAGGGGGCCCCTGAGGTGATTGAGAAGTTGCTGAAGGAGGTGCCATAGAATTATAACCAAGCCTACAATTTCTATACAGGCAAAGGATACCGTGTGCTTGCCTTGGCCAGTAAGGTGATCCACCATGAGGACGAAACCATGAGTAAAGATGAGGAGAGAAAGGTACTAGAAAGTGAGCTGAATTTCGTTGGGCTGTTCGTGTGTAATTCACCGCTGAAGGACGATACTCTCAAAAGCATCCAAAATTTACAACGAGCTGCCTATAAGTTGCTCATGATCACGGGCGATAACTTATTCACAGCTGCAACGGTCGGTCAGCAACTTAACTTCGGAAAGGAAATTCTTACCGTGGAGAAGAAGGGCGATAAAATCGTTGTTGAGGTCGACAAACAGAATCACGTCTAAGTGAAGACCCTTGCTGAGTTTCGTAATCTCATCGGGAAGAGTTCATTGGTGTGCACCAGCAGTGTGTCGTTACTTCCTCCTGACTTCCTGCCTTACATCGCCATCTTTGCAAGAACTTCACCTTCGGAAAAGGAGTATATCGTCAAGAAACTCAAGGAGTTGGAAGGAAAGGAAATTCTATATGCAGGTGATGGCACCAATGATGTCGGTGGACTGCGTGCAGCAGATGTAGGTATTGCCGTAGTTGGTCTTAGCAAGCTTTCGGAGGTGCAGCAGAAGGAGGAACAGCTTAAATAGAAAGACAAAGAATTCAAGAAGAAGATGGCCGATATTCAAAATGACATGTCACTTCCCTTTGGGAAGCGAGTCTAAAAAATGCAGAGACTGATGAAGGACGGACAACAAACACGCATGAACGAGATGCTCAACCTTTCCAGTTAGATAAAGTTTGGAGATGCCTGCATTGCCGCACCGTTTACCTCGAAGCACTCGAACAGCATCCACTGTGTCATCATCGTAATCCGCCAAGCAATTTCAATTTTGGTGACAACCATCCAGACCTACAAGATTCTGGGCATCAGTTCTTTGTTGCAGGCCTACAGCCTCGCCGAGATGAACATGGTCAGCTTAAAGTATTCTGAAAGCCAAACCCTCACTATGGGCATTCTTGGAGCCATTAACTTCTATTTCTTCTCAAACGCAAAACCAGTCAAGAAGATCTCCCCGGTTCGTGCTCCTCACACCATATTCAACCCATGGTTCTTACTGTCGCTGTTTGGGCAGATTGCCATCTACCTCTGTGGCAACTACTATGCACTTCATTATATTGCCTTGAAGTATCTACTACCAGAAGACCGCAACGCCAATGCTGACGCTGAATTCACCCCCAGTTTCGTCAACACCGTCATCTTCCTGTTTACATCTATCAGCCAGTCTTTGGTGTTTCTCATCAACCACGGTGGCGAACCCCACATTGAAAGCCTCATGAAAAACAAAAAGTATGGATTCCAGCTAACTTAGGTATTTCCGGTTCCTGATTATTCCCATCGTGTTCTGCTTCGTATTGACAGCTGACTTACTCCCATGGTTAGGCTAATACCTTAATCTCAAGTTCGCAGGAATCCCCTACGAAGCCAATATAGAAATGCTCAAGGTGTTCGGACTTATGGTGTTCTCAAGCTACACCCTCGAACGCATCTGCAAGTACGGTCAGTTCAAGGCTTTCTTCGGCTGGCTTTGATCCTCTATGTGTGTATTAATTCTGTACATATGGAGTAGCCATTCAGCTCTGACCCATTGTTGCATCCGACAGCTGAGTAACTAGCAAGGACAGCCGCGTACCTTAAAAAAGTGCTCACAGACAACCCCATGTTCGTCTTCAAGTGTCAATCTAGTCACATTATGATGCTGTACTTCCTGCTGGAAGGATTGGATGTGTTAGGGTTGGTCGATGAACTTCCTGAAAAGACACGCAAAGATCTGACCGACTATATATACGCCTTACAGCTTGAGGATGGAGGATTCACGAGCTCTCGACTTTACAGAGACAATGGTTATGGGGTTCCACACATTGTGTTTACATACTCAGCAATCAACTGCCTCAAGATACTAAATGACGATCTCAGCCGGTTGAATAGGACACAGCTCCTTGGCTCAGTCAAGAAATGTCAGCAGCCGGATGGTAGCTTTAGCAGCTTCTGCAACACAGATGAGTCCGACTTGCGGTTCGTCTATGCGGCTGTCGCGATATGCTCACTCCTGAACGGTCTCGATAGTATCGATGCTGATCTCACAGCAAACTATATTCGCAGCTGCTATAATTTTGACGGTGGATTTGGGTTACGACCTGGCTGCTAGTCTCACACTGGAGCAGTTTACTGCGCAGTTTCCAGCTACAAACTGTTGAGCAAGCTTGATGAACTACCCAAGAACGACATCCTTCACTTCCTCGTATCCCGGCAGACCTACAATACCGAATGTACCAACCTTACCATCCGTAGGCAAGCATTTAGTTGGAGTGCAAGGTCGAGTTGGAAAGCTTCCAGATAGCTGTTACAGCTTCTGGGTAGGTGCAAGTGCCTGCATCCTCGCGAATAAAAGTATCCTGAGCCCGAATATTGGCAATTTTTTGCACATCTGCATGACTGCTGCAGGATCCTATAGCAAGTTCCCGGAAGCTGACAGAGGCGATCCATTGCATACCCTGCACTCTCTGGTAGGAGGCAAAATTCTGAGAGATCAGTGGGAGTAACTCGCCCTGGAAAGGGGTCTTCGGTATGCTCGTCTATGCTGATTGATATAAATATTCGGCTGATGTTCGAAGATCCTCGTAGCAAGTATGAGCTTTCTGAGCTGTTGGTAGCCCCTTCCCGTAACTCAGGAAAAGAGCGAGCTGGATGCTGTGATGTCACGTATCACCGAAAAGCTGCAACTCACTCAAAAGAAGAAGACCATGCACGATTCCAACCTTATCAATAACTGTCTTCGCAACCACTTTATCTTCTACAACCTGTCGTAGGTGGAGCTGTAAGCATGTCACTAACTCAGTGAGAATGTCAAGGAGAAAATGTTTTACTGTGAGATCAAGGCGGGCGATATGGTGTTTTCACAAGGCGATATCGGGCATTGTTTCTTTATCGTCGAGAAGGGGCACCTGGAGATACTGGTTAATGACAAGCCCAAGAAGTAACTCAAACCACAGGACGGTACTGATTTGGCGATGGATAGGATTCGGTGAACTAGCATTGCTGTACAACACCCAGCGAACTTCATCGATTCGCGCCACTGAGACAAGCAATCTGTGGGTCATCGACAGGCAAACCTTTCGTGAAGCAGTCGAGGAAATCATTACGAAGGAGTATGAAGAGAACAGAAAATGTTTAGAGGGGATTCGCTTCTTCCTGAACCTCACCAACTAACAAAAGGATATTATTGCATCAGCTCTGGTTAACCAAAAGTACTACAAGAATCAGACCATCATTCAGGAAGGCGATCCTGGTTCAGCCTTCTACATAATTAAAGAGGGGTCGGCGGCGGTGTATAAGGGCAACAAATTTACCAGGAAGCTTAACAAAGGAGATTCGTTCGGTGAGCAGTCGCTGTACTACAACACCATTCGGCAGTTGACTATCAAGGCAGAAGACGAGGTCACCTGCTTAGTTCTGGGGAGAGATACATTAAGTAGGGTGCTGAGCGACAAGATCCACGAAGTCACATTCAAAAACTTTATCAAATGGGCGTTCTAAAAGAACCCGACCCTATCGAAGATGAGTAAGAGTCAGTCAGAGCGAGTTATTGATGCTATGAAGATAGCAGCATTCAAGGCCAACGACCCCATTTTCAAGAAAGCAATAAGCGGGTGTCAGAAGATAGTTGTGGTTATAGAAGGCAGCCTCAAAAAGTTAAAGAATGGTGGAACTGTGGCCAGTAAAGGTCAATGTTGGGGTTAGGATTTCTTGTTAGAAGCCAATCGCACTAAAACCCTTGACGACGAGATAGTGATGCAGACTGATGGAGTACTGGCCTAGATCATCGACACAACGTTCTTCGAGTGTATTGGCGGCATCCGCTTCGAGGAGATTATCAAGAAGAATGAGAAGAATCAGTAGCGCAAGATGGTGATTTACGAGAACCATCGGAAGAAGTTGGGAGAGCATCTGCAATTACATGATCTCATTTTTGTGCAAGAGGTGAGTCCTGCACAGTTCGGCGAGGTATATGCTGTCAAGGACAGGAACAACAATTTGTATGCACTTAAGACGCTCTCCAAGGCAGAGCTTGCCGACTTTGATGTGCAAAAGTACATTGCAGAGGAAAAGCGAGTGCTCATGCAGGTTGCCTTCCCTTTCATAATCCAAATTGTAAAAACTTTGAGTGACCATGAGATGCTTTACTACCTGCTGGAGTTTGTGGAGGGAGTCGACCTCTTTGAAGTGCTCAAAGATATTGGACTACTGTCGACCTTCGATTGTCAGTTTTATGTTGCAAACATCATTCTGATATTGGAGTACCTGCACGGCAGTCATATCATGGCTCGTGATGTCAAGCCTGAAAATTTTATGGTGGATTCCAAGGGTTACCTGAAACTTGTGAACCTCTCGACAGCGAAGATCCTGAAGCCTGATCAAGCCAGTCGCACAAATACAATCATTAGCACACCGCATTATATGGCACCTGAAATCATCATTGGCAAGGGATACAACCATCTCGTGGATCTATGGTCACTGGGTGTCTGCCTCTTTTAGTTCATGTGCGGATATCTACCGTTCGGCGACGATGCTGACGGGCCGTACGAAATATACGACGATATAATGCGCAATGAGCTGAAGTTCCCTGACTTTATCAAAGACAAAAAGGCGAAGAAGCTGATGGAGCAGCTATTGAATCACAACCCCGAAGTACGTCACGGCGGTTCCTTCGCGACATTAAAAAGTAATCCATGGTTTGAAGGCTTTGAGTGGCAAGATTTGCTAAACCGGAACGACAAGAAGATGGAGCCACCGTATGTGCCGGATCTCAAATCGAAACTGATTGAACTTCACGGGCAGATCGCTCGAGCGAAGCTTCCCTTGCTGGACAAGATCAAGGTAATCCATGCCTAATCTTAGGAGTATAAGCTCAATAAATCGATTAGCGATAACCTCAACGATTCGTACGATTGGTCGTAGTTCTGATTTCTATGAAGGACCAACAAGCATATCATGAGCGGCGGAAGCTGCGGCTGGTCGCATCATTACCACAGTTGATTTCATCGATGAAAATGCGCTGGCTCTTCATCGATTCGCTGATGTTGCGCACACTCTACCTGATGGTGCGATCAACGTTGCGGATCGTGCAGCGCTCGCTAAAGTTGTGGATGTCCTCGCTATCGAAGTACTGCTGGATGTTCTCGAAGTTTATCAGCTGAATCATTCTCTTAACGTTCTTGCTCAGGCGATGTTCGAGCTCGCTGACGTAGCACATGAGCTGACCCGTTGAGACATCCTGGTAGCGCAGGAGGAGCTGCGTGATAATTGGTTCGAAGTAGTGTTCAGGACGGATTGCTGCCTTGTTCAGCTTGATGTTCAGCCAATAAGACCGGTTGGAAGAGATGAGGTTACCATCTTCGAGCACTTCCTCCTCGAACTTTGTCTTCTCGAAGGTGAGGAACTCGGCGCTGCAGTGAATCTTGAACGAACATATTACTGCTATCACCTTTCGAAAGGCTAGCTTTTCTAGTGCGTTGGTGTGCAGGTCAATAGCTTCCATGTCAATGCCCAGATTTACTTCGTATCGGTTCAGTAACTGGCTGTTGCGCTCCACGAATTTATTGAAGTAGTTTGTTGTGGGTTCCTTCTGCTGCTTCTATGGCTCGACCCATTGAAGAATTCCCACGAGGCACTTCTACTTCCGGAGTTGATCTATCATCTATTTCTCTACCCCCGGTTACTGAACCTCGGCTTCTAGTATTCCCATATTGGCGATACCATCAGTCACCACAACGATCGAACTTCCCTCTCCATGCTTTGAAACTATCCCCAAGGCCACAGCAAGGGCAGGTCCTAGTGCTGTCTTTCCCTCCGAAGTGATTTCACAAAAATCCATTCCCTCGTGGTTGAGCTCACTGATCTTCGTTTTGTATTGGTCGCCATTTTCAGCTCCAATCTTAAACAGCGACTGGAAGTTGTTGAAGTCAGCCTTTCGGAATCGAGATCGGTTCGTGCGCTGGGCAAGCATATTCCTTTCATCAAAGCTGCTGGTATCATAGTCAGTGTGATGGATTATAGGAAAGTCCTTGACGGTACCGTCGCCTGCAAGGAAGATGATCTAGTTGAAGAAGATGAATCCAATTTTGCGGTTCTGCTCCGCGTCTGATTCCACAGTCATCTTGATTAGCCGCAGAACCTTAGAAAGTAACGCAAGCATGAAATGTTTTTTTGTTACAAAGCCGGGAGTTTCCTGGTACTGCGTCCTCTCCCGAAGTTTACTGAGCATGCGTGTTATTGACTCTCGCCAGTACTGCTTGCTCTTTTTCACCAGCTAACTGCCGTCCATGAGTTCCATAAGTTCACGTGACATCTGCTGGCTACTGGATCCCGATTCACAGACCATTCCCTCCATGGACGCGCTGTAATCGATCAGGAACAACACAATCGGCATCTGTCCTGCCTTGGAATCTGCCTTAATTCAGTGTTTACCTTTGGCATGTTAGATGGGAAACTTTGATGGCATGTACATAAAGTTAGTTCGCTTGATACTCTCAACGATCTGGAAGGAACCACAGTACTTGCAAATCCACACACTCTCCACACGTGTTTGATTAAAGTCTTCAGAACGCAAAGTCGCCATCGGGCCGAGCTTGTCCTTATTACTGAGGTACACATCTCTTGACAGGAGGTTATCAGAATCCTACGATAGGCCGTGTTATTTACAAACCGGGAGAGCACTGCAGTGCATTACGTGTTTTTGCAGATTATCATTTTGTCAATGGTCACGTCCCGACAGTGCTTCAACTTTCCAAAGTCGATCTTCACCGAGTTGATCATGCTTTCCATGTACTGCTCAACCTCCTCAAAGCAGGTCACAATCAGTGGATTGGTCGCTACCAGCATCTTGCTTGTTTCAATATACTAAATAATTGTGATGCAAGAGAGCATGCATACCACGTCAATCATCAAGATCGAACTGGACGACAGACTCGTCAGCAGAGGCGATGCTCTCTACCTCCAACGGCTCTTTTTTAGTCTCGGCCAATATCATCTCCACCTCAATGTGACTTCTCTTTAGCTGCTATATGTTGGGCTGGTGGTTGGTGGTGCGCAGTTCCAGTGTCAATACATGGTTACAGATCTGCAAGGTGCGGTACTTGGCGAGATCATGCGCTGAGAAAGCAGTTTACCGATAGCGAATGGGCTAACGCACTAACAGTAACGTACCGAACTTGGACTTGAAATCGCTGAGGTAGAAACGACCCTCATCGAAGGTAATTTATGAATGCTGACGAGAGATACTGATGTCGTCGAGCACTCGGATTCCCGCAGTACTACTCCTTCCCAAGAAAGTACTTGACTTTTCCGCAAAACTGAAGTAATGTATACCTTTGAGTTGGTTGCTGTCTTTGCAAAAGAGAGTCAGCTTCACGTAAGGAGGTTGCACTTTAACGGGCTTGTGATAGGTGCTATGCTTCACGCCCTTCACAATGATCTCCTCTAAGTAACGGCAACGTCCTACATTTTATGGGTTCATGGCAAAGTTGACAGGTGTGAGAGCTACACGGAATGCTCAAACTTGATTCAGTGCGTTTGACGTCACTAAGTTTCTCCATCCATTGGCGTAAGCACGAGAGGTGAATGAACTCGATTGAGCCTGTACACGAACAAGGACTTATCAACGGGTTCTCTATCGAATAGGTCCGTTCGTAGCAGATTTTGCAGGGCGAATGGAACTCAAGTAGCTCCTCCTCTACAGTCACGCTTAAAGTACATTGATTGGTTGTCATTCTGACGGCATGGTCTTCTAGGACGAGCTCTTACACCAAAAACCGCAGTCTCCCAAGTTTGAAGATATCCCCTTGAGATAGCTCTGTCTTCTCCTTACCGATCACCCTCCAAAGGTTCCTTAAAGACAGTCCATTATCGGCGAGAGGATCTCCCAGGAGACGATATTCGTGTTAATTGCGTAGCACATCGATCATGAAGTCTACCCGACCGCTCTACTTACCCTAGCAGTGGTACTTGCAGTGCGCGATACTCACCAATGCTCCCAACCACCTTCAGTGTATTCTCATGCTTGATAAGGAGTGCTGAATAAGCCATCCAGTACCGCTGCTGGACAGCGTGAGTAGTTATTGCCGTTTGAGCTTCTCGCTGTTATGATCGAAAAGGTTGTGGGCTTCCTTATTCCAGGTTTCCACTCGGATACAACTGAGTCATGGTCGGTGTTACAGCTCGAGATCCTGGCTGGAACGCTCTTTAAGCTTCGGATCGAGGCATTGGTTGCCCATTGATTTAATATTATTAATTATGCTGCAGGAAGATGTTTGTAATTGCAAGGCATCAGCCGATGCATTTAGCAGAAGATGAAAGGATATTCATTTCAACGATTCGCCCACCTTGTACTTGCGAGAAAGGTTAATGCTTGACGAAGCGTTGTTGCCGCCGGTGCCGACAGTCCGACCCCATTCCCTGAGGCTGCTTCCGACAATCTTGGTAGCGATATTCACCGGCATTTCCTGCAATCTGCTTTTTATCTGAGTTCGGCGTTCGAGGTTAGAGGATGAGATATCCTGCGGTAAGCGTGGCAGAGCTGTTGAAAGGGTGTCAGCATTCTCCTCCTCGTCTGTAACAAGGAGAGTCTTTTTAATAGTAGGGATGACCAAGCTGACGTTGCGTTTCTTCATAAAAAGAAGCCGTACCGTGAGCAAGGGTTTGACAAGGTTGAGCAAGAGAGTGACAGTAAGCGTAACATCCTATTTCCCCCAATCCTTGACATCGGTTCGCTTGAGATGCCTCAAATCATACACATACTTGTCGTCTTTTGCATCAACTTTGTTGTCAGTGATATCGTCAAGATACTTCACCAGCAATCCTCCGATCTTCTCCACCTTTGACTCATGCTCTTCCAGCCGCGTTTGCAGATAGTTATTCTCATTCTTGAGCAGGTCATATTAGTTCTGCAGCTTCGAGTTCTTCTTCTCAAGTTCTTCAAGGTTGGATTCCATGGCGGAGATAATTTCATGGCGTCTTCGATCATCCTTCTGACGACTATTGACAGTTTCTGGAGACCTCTATGGCTCCGCTATGGGTCTTCTCTCGCTATCCTACTCAAGCTACTTCACCCTTTGTGAGAGCTTCTTGATGATCCCGCGCGAGAAGTGTGAACGCTTAGCCAACTCCTGCTCCACTTGCTTATGAATCTCAAGGTCACGCTGAAGGTTTGTCACCTTATTCTGGAGTTACTCATTCTTAAACAACAACTTCTCGGTCTGCTTCGATTGATACTCTAACTCGCTCGTCAGCTGATGGTTCTGCAAGACTGTCAGTCTCGTAGTCGTTGATAGCTGCTCTTTCTTTAATGACAGCAAGTTGGTCTTGGTCTCTTGAATCTTGTGTAGCATATCTACCATTACACTTCTCAGTACCGTTCTTGAGTTTATCCGTTGCCTGAACTCTTTCACGCTCCTTATCGGCCAGCTCCCTGATCTTCTCAGCTTTTTCGAATTCTAGTGCCTCCCTCAGCTGGGCCCGCTCCTTCTCCATCTGATCTTTCTCGCTCATGTAAATCTCGAATTCCTTCAGTTTATTCTCGAGGGAGCGTATTTCAGTAGTTGAACCTTGCCGGAGCTGATCGACCTCCTTATTCTTCTGATCCATCAGATCATCTGTATAAGCAAACTGGTTACTAAGACTCTTCTGCAGGTCCTCTATCTGTCTATCCTTATTCTTGAGCTCGATCTGCACGTTGGATGTTTTAATAAGGCTAGTCCGGATTTCTTCCTGCTTGCTGTCGATGATGATTTTCTGAACTGAGCTCAAGGGGTACAAGCTTCTAGATTTCTTCCTGATTGCTTGCTCTCAAACTGTCATAGCGGTCGTTAAGATCCTTATTCTCGAGGATACTGAATCGATGGGTGATGGTACAGCCTGTCCAGACGTTCTTGGAGTTTACGGATGGTAAAGGTGGCGTCCAGAATCTCCCTCTTGCGATCGTCAAGTTCCTTCTACAGAGGCCCCTGGGCTTCATTCTTTTTATCCTTCGGTTTCGACTTCGACATGGCCAAAGGAAGCAATTATAGATCATTATTAGCAAAAGCAATAAGCCAAATACCGTCATAAGTAGAGCGAAGCTGCGAAGACGATGCCGCGTTTCAAGCACTTGCTTGCTTCAACAAACTTCTCAGAAAGGTCCTAAGTTCAGGAAAAAAGTACTCTATTGCCAATGACTTTGGCTGCGTTATCCATCTGCTTGAGAAGCTCGTCGAGGCGTCTCAGAGTGCGGATGATGCTCCCCTCGAAGCTATCAGTCTGTTTGCAGACTTCCTCAAAGCTTTGACCGTTACACCAGTTGTAGGTAACTTCAACGAGCTGTTCCTTGATGCTGTCCATATACTCCTCCTTCGTTAGGAAAGCGCTGTACCTCTTACATCTTGACTTTGCATTGGTTGAATACCTGGTACATGAGTTTAGCTTGGCCTTGGAGCTCTTGCAGTTTGCGCATCAAGATTTCTGTCTTAACGAATTTCTTGTCAGTATTGGCCTTTTCGTCATGCACAAGAGAACTCAGCACTGCTGCTATCTCCTTTGGCCCAATATCCGAGAAGAAACCTGCGAAGAGGAGCTGGGTCAGCAGAATTTCATGATTGGAAGAGATCTCGCAGGTGACATTACCTTTCAGAGTTACAACGGATTTTTCAATCAACCCACTACGCTTCAGCACTCGCATCAACGCCTTCTTTTCTGATTTCAGAACCATGCACGAACTAGCTTTCAGCTTCTTGCTGCTTGCTTTGATCTCATCGTAAAGAGCCTTCTTCTGGGTGTACTACCCCAAAAGGAGTTCGTACTTCTTCAGTGCGACTCGCTATTCTTCCACCTTCTGCAGCAGTTTGTACTTCTCTCGAATTGCTGGATCATCGTGCGAGAGGTCAATGGGTTTGATTGGTTGGCTGCCATCGACCAAGCCCTTAAGGGTGTTTAAAATCGATGTCTTCGAAGAAGTGAGTGATAAGTCGCTAGGCAGGTTGGAGATCTTCAATCGGGTTATTTCAAGGATTGTGGCGAGTGTGAACGTCATGACTACTAACTCACCGGCTTCGTTGAGAGGGCAAGGTACTGGGGTCTCGTTAGTCTTACGTGGTTTAATGTAGACCATCACATCGACGAGATACGACTTTTCCTATTCCTCCTTCGCCTTCTTTTTGTCCTTCTTGTCTTTCTGTGCATGGAAATTCACACTGACACCGTAACCCCAATCGATATTTCCCTGCTTGAGTCGTATAATCCTGCCAACACAGAGGTATCCCAGAGCAATGCTTGGCTTCATGGTTGCCTTTCGGATATCCTCCTTGTAGTCGTTGATTCTCTGCACAATATAGTATAGTCGCTCGACCTCGCTCTGGTCGTTAATCCTCAACTGTTCATATCGCTGCACCTTCTTGTTGTGCTCTTCGGTTAGCTTGGGCAGCTTAATGTCGTTCTGGAATTGCAGAAACGACCTTCGGATGATATACTCGGGATCCATATCCTCCAGCCGCTGACTGTTTATGAGCATGTTGGTGTTGATGTAGAAGCTACTCAGCAAGTCATCGCTGTTACCCTTGAGCATGTTTCTAGCTACATCTGGCTCCATTTTCTCATCAACCATCAGGATGGTGATGCCTTTTTTGTCAAGGCCTCGACGACCCGCACGGCCGCTCATCTGAATGTATTAGCCTCCACCCATCCACCTGAATTGCTCGCCATCGAATTTTCTGACGCTTGTGAAGACAACTGTGCGTGCTGGCATGTTAAGCCCCATCGAGAAAGTTTCAGTTGAGAACAAGCACTTGAGAAGTCCCTATTGAAATAGTATTTCGATGACCTCCTTGATGAGGGGTAGCAAACCACCGTGATGAATTCCGATTCCCTTCTGAAGGATGGTGAGTACGGAGGTGATCTGAGGCAGCCTGCGATCTTCATCGCTGAGGATATTGACAGCGTTAGTGAAGATCTCAGTGATGCGTTCCTTTTAATCCTTAGTCGTAAAGTCGAACTTCACCATAGAAAGGGCATAAGACTCAACATCCTTCTTACTGAAGCTGAACACGATGACTGGGTCGAAATGCTTTTCCATGATAAGCTTGATGAGTTTATTAAGGTCGGATCCTTCAGTCAGCTTCTTCTTGTTCTTTTTTGTTGTTAGGCCAACCACGTCCACTGTATCGCCTAGTTTTTAGATTGCTCGATTAAAGTTCTATTCCAAAAATCGACTCTTCTCGTCGACTACCATATAGATAGCTTCTGCTCCTGAAGGGCAGAGGTAATGTTCAAGAGGCACCGGTCGATAGTCAGTGTACACCACATTGCATGGGGCATGCTTCAGTTTTGTTATCCAGTGCGCGAATTCCCCCGGGTTGCCGATTGTGGCGCTCAGAAATACGTACTTAACCTGTCTGGGCAGCATAATTATGGTTTCCTCCCAAACAACTCCACGCTCCTTATCTCGCATATAGTGAACCTCATCGAAGATGACCCATTTCACTTATCGAACGACCTCACTGCCTCGGTAAATCATGCTTCGCAGAATTTCGGTGGTCATAACAAGGCATGTTGACTCAGGGTCGATAGTCACATCTCCAGTAATTAGGCCAACATCCTTGAACTATTGCTTCAGTTCGCGATACTTTTGGTTCGACAGCGCCTTGATCGGAGAAGTGTAGATAACTCGACTGTTTTGCTTCAGAGACACTGCGATTGAATACTCAGCAATGGCGGTCTTTCCCGCTGATGTATGCGCGCAAACCAGAACTGACTCATCAGACTCAATAGCTCGGACTGCTTTGACCTGGAACGGATCCAGTTTGAACGGGTATGCTTTAGCTGTCAGGCTACCGTTGTACACACTTCTCTGGTAGCCCTTCGGGACATAGACTTCGTGTATGCATCCTTCCTCCTATCTAATGATTTCCAACTCGAACGACTCCAGCTTGAACTTGTTGTTCTCCTCCTCAGAATCTTCCTGCAGAAGATCTTAAGGTTGAGTATTGGCTATGGATTCCTTTACGAGGTTGGTCTCCAGCAAAGCCATTGGGTCAATCTTGGTATGATCGTCGCTGGCTGGTTCTGGTGGTGACTTGGATTCCTGGTGTAGGATCTTTCTGCCTTTATCCTCAATCTTCATATCTGCAGGGCGTCCCCGCTTGAAGACTGCGAATGGGTCGAACAATTCAGGCTCCATTAGTGTTGAACAAATAATAAAGGTACGCACTAGTTGAGACTCATTGCCATAGTACGAAGCAAAATCACAACAGAGACTCATCGAATCGCGCGGGAAATGATGACCATTTGCGTACTGCCAAACCTTTTCGAACTTCTTAGTCTTTGCTTAGTTTGATTAGGTAGAGGTTGACATCAGGGACACAATAGCTAAATTCCTTCAACATCTCCAGATCGGCCTACAGCCATCTCGTGATGTCTGTTTCGTAGATCTCAGCAGAGATGGAGTTGCGTTTGATTGCGCTGCCTCCAGAATTATTCGCTACTGCAGCTGCAGGCTTACAAGGTGATGTGGAGGCCCTTAATCTTGATCTACTTGATAAAGCTGTTGGCGTATGATGCCGGAGTGTCGGTCTAATAGACTACTCAGCGATTGTTCGAAGTGGTGGTAGTCTGCATTTCATTTCGTCGAGCAAATTAACCCGCGATGTGACAATAAACACCGATGCTTGGCGCTGCTGTTTCTTAGCAAGCCACTCCAAATGCCGCTCCATTGCTGTGAGTTTGGGTCGAGTCTTAGATTTGATGTCAGCTACGAACGACTGTTCGTCGATGCTGCCCGACTTCGATTGTTCCGATTTTTGACGATGAAGAGCTATAGATGTGAACACACGGTTCCGTCGCCGCGATTATATTGGCTTGGGAGGGAGAACGTCGTCGGAGAGGGCTGGCGTGACTGATTGTGGACGGATAGCGATTTCTTGCATCTATTATTGTTTATTCGGCTGATCGCCGTTACATTGGCAATGTCACAGGTTGGTCGATACTCTTCGTTCGAACAGACAGTTCCAATCTATTAAATATCAATGAGTAAGATATCTGTGCTGTTGGTGACACTATCACTGATTCTAGCGATATGTGGGAAGGGACCCATCTTGGTTACTCTTTACCAAAAGCCTGAGGAACCCGAGCAGTCAGACTACGTCGAAATTGTTCTCAAGATCGGTGAAAAAGGAACATCATTACCACAACTTCTCAATATCGTTGAAGGGAAGGCAGCAGCAATCGAGCAGCAAGCTTTAGCTTTCTGTGGCGAACCTCAAAAGAAGCGTTGCCAAGAAAGTGTTGAATTTGGAGAGGCAGAGATTGAAAGCAAGTACCAACTCGTGAAGAAAGTATAGGCCTTCCAGGGTAGCAGACATTCTATCTTAGGTTTCGAAGTACAACGCGAAGTCGTTATCAAGGTCTACAAGCAGAACAGCATTGGTCAATTGGTGGACCAACTGCAGTCCATCGGAGTTAAGAAGTTTGAAAGTTTTACTTGGAAGAACACGAAGGTATAGCTCTTGCCAATACGAAGGAAATAGAAGCAGAGAGCACAGTGATCGAAGGAGCTATCGATCGCGCGAAAGAGCTTTGTTCAGTGATCGGATACGGAGTTGACCGTATCGTATCCATCTAGAAGCATATTCCTGAGTAGGAGGAGGAGAAGGAAGGAGAAGAATAATAGAAGAAATAAGAGTAATAGGAGTCGGAAGAGGACTTATACAAGGTGGAAATAGAATGCGTCGAAAAGAAGAAAGGCAAGGGCAACAGCGACGAACTTTGATTGTTATGCCAGTGCTGCAGTAGAGATATTAGCGATATTATACAAGACCGTTGATGAAGACCGATCGAAATGATCAGACCACTACCACAGTGTACAAGCCAGCGGGAGACAGCAAAGCGTTTCTCGATAGCACATTGCTTAACGTGTCCAACCTTGTAGGGAGGCGCAAGCCATCTTCTGGAGCTGTTAGTGGTCTCAGCTGCATCGATCGCACCACCCTGATGGAACCCTACGGAATGGATAGCACACAACTGTCCGACAAAGACTATCTTGAAATCGAACTGTCGATGCGGCAGCAGTACATCGATCGTTTGAAGCAGCAATTGAGTATGACAATCAGGGACATCAATTCCTTGGAAGATAAGTATCGAACCTTAAAGATAGTAGCGAAGCGGTTTGAAGAACGGCTGACTCGAACATTAGCTGACAATGCGAAACTAAAGGAAGAGAAGGTGGTTCTCGCAGCATAGAATATTAAACTAAAGCAAGAAGGTCAACTCAGATTAATCTGTAAGGAGCAGCTGGAGCAGCAGTGCGACCAGCTTCGTAACTAACTTATGTAGGCCAAAGAAAGATACGCTGAGTATCAGGAAGAAAACGATGAGCTGCACCAACAGCTAGCCTATCTCAAACTGGAGGTGGTTCGCATGTCAGATCGGTAGTCTCAATCTCTGTGCAAACTGGACGAAGCCTACCAATAACTCTCAGAGTTGCAGGAGTACAAATAGAAGTACAGCAGTGTCAGCCAGTCTGAAAAGGAGCTTAGCAAAGGGATAACCACGTTGCAACTTCAGCTGGAAGCCAGCAAGCATCAAATTTCCATGCTATCCCAACAAAACAGTGCGTTATTGAAGTGCCAGATCGAAGCTGTTTCTAGATGCGAAAAAGCCGAAAGGGACTATCAGCAAGAAGTTTAGTCTTCAAAGTAGGCCAATCAACGGCTTGCTCAATTGGAGCAAGAATACTTACTCGAGAAGGCAGCACTACAAACACAGTTGAAGTTCTTTATTGATACAGTCGAGCAGCTGACCAGCAGCAGCCGCGAGATGTATGAGGATAAAGGGAAGTACCAATTCACCCGCGAGGCAATGGAGACTGCAATGAACAGCAGTCGCCTGCTGACCCAGTTCAATGCTGCAGACAAGTAGAATCGAAGGATCGAGTCCAATGGCAATGGAAGATACCAACGCAATCCCAGTAAAATCCGAGTTATTGAAAGCTGCGAGTAGTACTCGTTCCAGCCTTCCTAAAGGCGAATCGGGTTAATCAAAGGCCCAAGGTTCACCCGAGATTGCATGTCGACTGGTGGGCCGATGTCCACAGTCGAACAGAGTTGTGACTGACCAATAGCAACAGCACCCTTGATATGTTTTCATGGCATTACTAAGCTAGCAGATCCTCAGCGAATCAATTTCCTTAAAGCAGCCGATCAATCTCCCGTTTAGCTGCTTCCAAACTCCCTGGATCAAGTTGGCTGGCTAGCTGCTCGATTGCTGCCAAGATGCTCTGTTACCGTTGGCTCAGGATCTTGGTCTTTGGTAGCTACGGATGAGAACGTTTTTGAAAGCTTTCAGATGTTCGACCAATCTGGGAAGCAACCAACTTTGGTTCCTTTTCTAAGAGCTTGCTTCGCGATGGAAGTTGGGGTGGTGTCTGAGGCTCCTCCAATCCGAGGTCGAAGGTGATAAGCTTTGCAGCCTATCTCTCCTCCTAGGTCACTTCATCGTTGTCAAGCTTTGTAAGGTTGGGGAGGTAGCGAAGCACAACTAGTCTGTAGTTAGCGACCTTCGTGATGGACTCATGGTACTGTTGTGCACGGGTTATCGTAGAGCCATAGTACTTTGAGTTTGGGTAATCGAGTCAGATAGCGGATCTCCTTGATGTCAGCCACGCAGTTCTTCCGCAGGTAAATTTCCTGAATGAAGACGGCAGTACTTCTAAACGTGGACAACCAGAGAAGTCCTTCAACGTGCTGATCCGGTTAACGCTTAAGCTTACGACTTCAAGATTGGGCATCTCTGATAGAACTTTAAGGTCCTACATCGAACCAATTGTACGTCTAGATTGTTACCCCAGAGATTAAGGTTCTTGATACTGGTGAGGCTGTCCGACTTTGTCTTGTTCAGAATAAATTCTGCTGTGAGGGGACGGCCCTTTGACATTCAAACTTATAGCTTATTAGGAGAGTATTAACGCGGTCAGTCGGAGGCAGAGCAGTGCGCCTCGCAAAAGCAGACGAATTCTTCAGCCTCCTCTGAGAGTCGGAATCGAATGGTCTCACGGATGGCCTCTCCAAACAATCTATTGGGGTTCTCCTTCACAACCACCGTTCGTTTCTCGATTGTTTGACAGCTTAATCGAGACAAGGCTAATTTGCGACTCAGCTTGCCTTCAAGCAAAATAACAAAGTTGCCGTCGATTGTCATCAGAAGCTGTGCTTGTCTCCATTCTTTTCCGTCCGACTGTTTAGTAACTTCGGCTTGAAATCGTTTATTGATGAGAAAACGGGAGAGTTCCTCTGGCAAAGAAGTACGAAAGTCCTGAAGCGATGAGTAAGTATCGAGCTGCTATTTGTTTCTGATAGACAACGATAACATGCTGTCGCTGCTGCCAGTATTCCAGACCCAATCAAATAGATCGTTGGACCTCAGCTGCATTTCCCTCCAGAATGTTTCAAGCGCCTCTGATTGAGGACTCTTTTGGTAAACCTTCGAATATTCCTGCAGGAAGCTTGTAATGAGTTCCTTCGTCGCGCTGAGAAGAGAGTTTTATGAGCCTTCAACCAACTGCCAGTTCAAATTTATGCGGTTGTACAGTTCCAACATCTGATCCTTGAGCTTATGGTAGTGACCAACGAGCTCGAGCTAGAAACAGTACAGATCTGCACCCTTCTTATTGTTCTGGGTAATGCTGTCCGAACATGCCTTAAACTTACGCTAGCATTCCTCAAGCTTTTCAACTATCTTACTGTGCGACTTCTGACTTTACTTGTAGCCGGACGTCAGGCTCCTAGTATATGCTTTCAATGATTGACAGAGATCTACCAGCAGCTTGCCTTCACACCACTTTGCTAACTTTCTGAGGCAGCCAGCATAATCGGTATAGATCTCGGCTAACGAAGCTAGTCCACTGGCAATGGCGCTATTATTCTTAGATTTGCTGTTCGGAAAGATGTGTTGCTTTTGAATTGTTTTGTAGTGATCCCGGAGGGTTTGCTGCATCTCGCTAAAGTAGCTTATCATACTGGTGATCAGCTGCTTCTGCGACTGTATTCTGTTTGTCAGTCCACTCTCTATTTTTCTCATAACTTCGACGAACAATGAGCAGCTGGCTACTATTTGCTCGTGGTGCTGCTTCATCAGTCGAAGGTTATCCATCTTTCTTTCTAAGTACGCCACATTGAAGATCTCTTACGATACCTTCCGGAGATCTCGTAACGGTGGAACTTCACAAGACGGTGAACATGGGGGACTCGTATCCTCTTCATTCGTGAGAAAGTTGGGGCAGTCACTGCCGCCATTGGACTTCGTTTAAGCTGAGGAGATAGTCGGTACTGTTTCAGAAGTCACGTCGCCTTCAGCAGTCTTGATTGGCTCGCTCTGTTAGTAATGTTCGGGATCGTGTAGATGGAACCGATGCAAAACGACCTCATCATCAGATTCCTGAGAGCATCGGCTTACCAACCGAAGAACTTTTTCTGTGTGCATTACCGATTAGAGTTATTCTGATTCTGAAACGGAAGTTCATCGACAATACTGCAGAAATAATAAACTTCCAGATCTTAAGATAGTTCGGCTGGTTCAACAATAGAGTTCCAATCATGGGATATATTCCATTAAATGACTGCCAAGCAGGAATCTCGCTTCGAGTTTCTGTTTAACTTTCTTGCTGGTGGGTTGGCTGGAGTCACTGCTAAGACTCTAACGGCGCCTATAGAAAGGGTCAAACTTATTCTTCAGACCAGCCGATAAAACGAGAAAATCAAAGTGCAGTACAAGGGAGTCACGGATTGCTTTATTCGATGCATCAAGGAGGACGGAGTACTCTCATTGTGGAGGGGCAACGGTGTCAATGTTATACGGTACTTTCCCACCCAAGCACTTAACTTTGCCTTTAAGGACTTATTCGGTCGACTCATCAATGCAGATAAAAAGGATAAACTGAAGTTCGCTCTGGCTAATGTTGTTAGTGGGGGTCTTGCCGGCACCTTCGGCAATCTTTTTGTCTATCCATTGGATTTCGTGAGGACAAGATTGGGAGTTGACATGGGAAAAGACAAGTCCCAACGGTAGTTCAAGGGAATGCTTGATTGTATGAAGAAAACCTACAGCAGTGAGGGCTTCACAGGCTTCTATCGAGGGTTCATCATCGGAGCAGCCTCCCTTTTCTTCTACAGAGGACTTTACTTTGGAATTTACGATACAGGAAAGGAACTATTATTGAAAGATCGTAAGTCGGGCATAATGTAGATGATTCGCTCTGGCTGCGAATAATTTGGGCGCAGTTTACTGTCATTTTCTCAGAGACCCTCTCCTATCCAGGAGATACTATTAAGCGCAAGATGATGATGCAGAGCCTCAAAGCAGAGAAGATGTACAGCAGCACCCTTGATTGCATCCGGCAGACCTATCGTAAGGATGGTCTTAAAGGATTTTGGCACGGCGCCTACTCGAATATACTGCGAGGTATCGGTTCCTCCCTGTGCCTCGTCTTTTATGACGAACTGAAGAAGTTAAGAAGCCCCAAGAAAACCTAACCGTGAACCGTTTACATATAATTATTCCTCACGCTATCACGATCAGTAGTCTTGACACTGAGAGAGAATTCTGTTAACCTTTTCGTTGATTCGTTCGCTGAGGTCATTTATCGAAAGTAGGGTGGATGAGGTTCGAGAGTCGCTCGGCAAGTCGTGAGTTACATCGAGAAAGAACTGACAAGGTTTCTGTTCCTTCCCTCCTGGTAATTCAGTTCGAAGCCTGCGTCGTTCATTCAAGGTATGTGGATTATTGTTATATCCGTTCGTAGTCTTCGCCAGGGAGAGCTCTCTCCCTTGGTCCTTGCCGTTGGTCAAATCTGTAACCGCCTTAGAATTGAACTTTGCGTGACTTTTCGCGCGGTTCGTTCTAAAATCTCTTGACTCCTGCCGAGGAGTCGTATAGATATCCTTCTGGGGTTGAGGCTCAAACTGTTGTTGTTATTTGAATGTTTTTTGCACTTTTGGTTGGATGCCATACTTCCTCGATATCTCCTCGATCGAAGGATCATAGAAGTAAGGTCGCTTATCATCAAATTTATTCTGGCTATAGTCTCGGGCTATCTGTTGCGTATGAGTACAGCAGCATTTACAAGGTAATGCCCCTCCGGCATGGCTGAACGACGGCACCGGTGGATACTTAATGCTTAGATTGCTTGGTGTTGGCTTGAGTTAGTTCTTCCTTGCGAAGAACTTAGGAGTGTTCAGATCGACCTCGGCAAGGCTCTGGGTATATTCTTAATAGGCGAAGGAGGGTGGATAGTTATAGTTGCTGTAGATCTGTGTTGGAGGTTCGGTGGTAAGCCGACGCTGATATGACTTGAGTTAGAGTTGTGCATCATTCCCAACAGTGGAACTTCCAAAGCTGAATAGGTTCTAGCGTGCATTGCGCCTCTTGTGGTCCATCTGCAAATTTAGTATTAAAAATATAAAGAGAATTGTCGGAGCGTTCAATTGACAGCAGAATTGTCTGACATTGACTCATGGCAATGGTCTTTTATCGTTAAACATGTCATCACAGTAAGAACTTGTTGCTCATTGTACTGACAAGTGCGCCTGACATTCCCCAAATACCTCCAAGCCAAAATCCAATGAGGCTTTTGAGCCCGTTTCGATTTTCACGTGAATAGGCAATCCATGTGACCAGCAGAAAGAGGAGAGGTACGGCGATCCAAAAGATTATCGTGAAGCTTTTTTGAGAGAGGCCGAAGGTATGCACCAGTACTATGCCAAGGTTAAGTAAGGTGGCAACAAGAACCCATCCCATGTAGAGGGAAACAGCGTTTCTTCCAAAGTAGTAGACAAAACTGTCGTTCAGGCTATCGTACAGCATTGTCCAAAGTGTATACAATGCCGATACCAGTGCTATGATGGTAAAGAGGCACCCAAGTAATGCTCCATTAGTTCCCAAAGAGAACAGCCAAATCCACAAAGCGTTGAGAATGCTGATTCCGATTGTTGCCCAGTAGGCGATGCTGGGCCATTTGTCCGTGATCGCGATGTAAATCAGCGCAGCAGCGTAGACGAGGTAGATAACAGGCCAGATGATCCCGAACATCCAGCTCGGCGGTCTGACTAATAGATCGCGGCTGAGTGTAACATCGAGCTGGGAACCTGTGGCGCCGAAGTACGTACTCAGCATGACTGAAGCAGCGAAGAGTGAAACGGATACTACCCGCAGCCACAGTGGGACTGAATAGTTGCCAGTGACTCCAGCCAAGAAATTATCCTTCATGCTATTGATATTAACTTCGAGATATATTGGATAATGCTGAACGTAAGCAACCTATGAAGATCAGTAGAAGTCTTCCAACAGCTTCTTGCTAAGAGTATTCTTGCTCGCATTCTTTTCCACTTTCTGGGGTAGCTTAAACTCGTCTCCTTCCTTCTCTATCCAACGCATCTTTTACTTCTACTTCTCAATTCCTTCGACGTCCGTCTGTCCCTTCTTATACGCTTCTTTTAGTTCCTGAATCACCTTCCGGTAGGGGTTTTCATAGCACGTCATCTTTTCAATGAACAGCTCTTCTTTGGGTTTCTCGCTTTTGCTACTGGCGTTCTTATTTATTGAGAATAGCACGCTCTGCCCTTCGATGACCTCACCAAATACAGTGTGCTTCTTATCCAACTGTTTGCATTCAGCAAGCGTTATGAAAAATTGGCTGAGGTTGGTATCAGGACCACTGTTTGCCATACTAACCATACCGGGTTTGTTGTGTGAAAGTTGTTCGCTGAACTCATCTTCGAATACCCTTTCAAAGATGCTGTTGCCTCCAGTGCCAGTACCCGTTGGATCACCTCCTTGGAGACAGAAATCCTTAACAAGACGATGAAAGGGAGTGTTATTGTAGTAGCCCGACTCACAGAGCTCGAGGAAGTTCTCACCCGTTTTGGGAACCAGGTAACAATACACCAGAATGTTGATCTTCCCTCGGTTGGTGGCCATCTGCACATAGCCGACACTCTTTTGCTTTTTGATTTATGCATAGATCTTATTCCTTATTTCTTCGGACTTGAGATTACGATAAGTCGTTTAGCCACTTTTATCGGGTGTGAAGCTTGTGCTGGTCAGGCTTGCTGAATTCATATCGGTGAAGCGACTGTGCTTGTAAATGTTGTTCTCCATGCCCCATTCGATGAATCCTTTGACATCCTCTCGAGCCTCCTTCTCAAGCTTCAACTTCTTCTTCTGTTAAAGCTCCTTCTCCTTCATTTCTTCCTGTGCTTTCTTCTTCGTGTTCACCTCCTCCATCACGTTGCTCATGGAAATTGTTTGATGGACTCCTGGTTTGCAGTCCTCCAATTCGAAGAAGATGTCCTTGCGAATAAAGTCAAATTTGTCGACTTCGCGTCGTTGGGTGTCCTTCGGGTCTTGAATTGTAATGATGTCGCTGCTGCTGAAGGGAGTATTGTTAACCAAGTCGAAGTAGTTCTTTGTCTTCTTGTTGAGCTATAAAATGGTGTCGTAGGCGTAGACGTTACCACTTGTCTTAATGCAAATGATGTGGGTGTAGTCGGTAAACACCTTGTAGCTTATCGGGTCTTGATACTCCCCCTTCTCGTTCTTTGACCAATGCATCTTGATAAGCTACGAAGTTTTTAGTGGCTTGCCTGTAACTGGGTTCTTTTGGAACTTCTTGATGAAGGGGACAATGTAGAGCATTTCAAAGACATCACCCTCGTCAGTGCAGACTGGGTTTTCGAAGGGGCTGAGAGATAGACTGCAGCAGTAGTAAGGAAGCTTCGCGAAGGGTAGTTTTTTATGGGCTTTTTTCCCCTCCCACTATTCCCGTAGCTCGGTGTAAGTTATGAACATCTTATCCTTAGAGTGTCGATGCTTTCCCATGCTGCTGGATATAATTCGATTATAAATCTGAATACTCTGAAGTTGAGCATGTATTGGGACAAGACATTGATCTGAATGATTTTGGGAGGCATTCAGGGGTTGGGGTTGGGGTTGGGGTTGGGGTTGGG
>Ga0075152_10000611_pt1 | contig 26061 bp, 19 predicted proteins | sample JI61114C2DNA_FD_70964 | JGI IMG/M metagenome (GOLD analysis project Ga0075152, IMG submission 70964) | Wastewater effluent complex algal communities from Wisconsin, to seasonally profile nutrient transformation and Carbon sequestration -... | ecosystem: Engineered > WWTP > Effluent > Algae...
AAAATTTACTCTGCAAGAGTAATTCCTTTTAAAGGTGCTTGGATGGAGTTTGCTACAGACATTAACAATGTGATGTATGCTTACATTGATCGTAAGAAAAAATTCCCTGTAACTACTTTATTGCGTTCTATTGGCTTCGAAACAGATAAAGATATTCTTACTTTATTTGGAATGGCTGATGAAATAGTTGCCGATAAAAAAGAATTACTTAAACATATTGGTAAAAAATTAGCTGCTCGTGTATTACGTACTTGGGTAGAAGATTTTGTTGATGAAGATACTGGTGAAGTAGTTTCTATTGAGCGTAACGAAATTGTAATGGAACGTGATGTTGTATTAGATGAAGATGCAATTGATACCATTATTGAAATGGAAATTAAAAGCATTTTCATACAAAGAGAAGACGTTGGTGGCGATTACGCAATCATTTACAATACATTAAATAAAGATACTTCAAACAGTGAGTTAGAAGCGGTTCAGCACATTTATCGTCAATTACGTGGTGCCGATGCTCCTGATAATGAAACTGCTCGTGGTATTATCGATAAATTATTCTTCTCTGATAAACGTTATGATTTAGGAGAAGTTGGACGTTATAAAATCAATGGAAAATTAGGTTTAGATTATCCTTTAACTAAAAAGGTATTAACTAAACAAGATATCATTGAAATTATTAAATATTTAGTTCGTTTAACCAACGCTAAAGCTGATATTGATGATATTGATCATTTGTCAAATCGTCGTGTACGTACAGTTGGCGAACAATTGTATGCACAATTTGGTGTAGGCTTAGCTCGTATGGCTCGTACCATTCGTGAAAGAATGAACGTAAGAGACAATGAAGTATTTACACCTGTAGATTTGATTAATGCAAGAACATTGAGTTCTGTAATTAATTCTTTCTTTGGTACATCTCAATTGTCTCAGTTCTTAGATCAAACCAATCCTTTATCTGAAATTACACACAAACGTCGTATTTCAGCTTTAGGCCCAGGAGGTTTAAGTAGAGAGAGGGCAGGATTTGAGGTACGTGACGTACACTATTCTCACTACGGTCGTTTATGTACAATTGAAACACCAGAAGGACCAAACATTGGTTTGATTTCTACTTTGTGTGTACATGCTGCTATTAACGAAATGGGCTTTATTGAAACTCCATATCGTACTGTAGAAAATGGAAAGGTGAACTTGAATGACTTGAAATACTTGAGTGCAGAAGAAGAAGAAGAAAAGAAAATTGCACAAAGTAATACACCAATGGATGCTGAAGGTAATTTCTTAGAAGAAAAAATTGTAAGTAGAGATACTGGCGATTTTCCAATCTTAGATAAAGGCGAAGTTCAGTATATGGACGTTGCACCTAACCAAATTGTTGGTTTATCTGCATCATTAATTCCTTTCTTAGAACATGATGATGCCAACCGTGCTTTGATGGGATCGAACATGCAACGTCAAGCTGTTCCATTATTACGTCCAGAAGCACCAGTAGTTGGTACAGGTTTAGAAGGAAGAGCTGCACGTGATGCACGTATTCAATTACATGCTGAAGGTGAAGGTGTTGTTGAGTTTGTTGATGCCAATGAAATTCATGTTCGTTACGAAAGAAGCGAAGATGAAAGAGTAATTAGCTTTGATGATGATTTGAAAATATACAAACTAACTAAGTTCATTAAAACCAACCAAGCTACTTGTATTAACTTAAGTCCTGCTGTTAAAAAAGGACAAAAAGTTAGTAAAGGAGATTTCTTAACAGAAGGTTATGCAACCAAAAATGGTGAATTGGCTTTGGGTAGAAATTTACAAGTTGCGTTCATGCCTTGGAAGGGTTACAATTTTGAGGATGCGATTGTAATTAATGAAAAAGTAGTACGTGAAGATTGGTTTACATCTGTACACATTGATGAATATGAATTAGAAGTTCGTGATACCAAATTAGGAGAAGAAGAATTAACCCCAGACATTCCTAACGTTTCTGAAGAAGCTACTAAAGATTTAGATGAAAACGGTATTATTCGTATTGGAGCTACAATTAAAGAAGGCGATATTCTAATTGGTAAAATTACTCCTAAAGGTGAAAGTGATCCTACACCAGAAGAGAAATTATTAAGAGCCATTTTTGGTGATAAAGCAGGTGATGCAAAAGATGCTTCATTAAAAGCTCCAAATGGTACAGAAGGTGTTGTTATTGACAAAAAATTATTCCAACGTGCTAAGAAAGACAAGAACGCTAAAGTTCGTGAAAAAGCATTGTTAGATAAAGTTGAAAAAACACACCAAGAAAACGAAGAAGATTTAAAAGAACAATTGCTGAATAAATTACAAGCATTGTTAAAAGATAAATCATCTCAAAGTGTAACAAATAGTTTTGGTGAAATATTGATAGGTAAAGGTGCTAAGTTCAATCAAAAGAATTTGGCTGCAATTGAGTATGCAACTGTTAATCCATTGGGTTGGACAGGCGATACAAAAATTGATGACGCTATCAATACTTTATTGCACAACTACAGCATTAAGTTTAACGAAGAGTTGGGTAGATACAAACGTGAAAAATTCAATATCTCAATTGGTGATGAATTACCAGCAGGTGTATTGAAATTGGCTAAAGTTTACCTAGCTGTTAAACGTAAGTTGAAAGTGGGCGATAAAATGGCGGGTCGACATGGTAACAAAGGTATCGTTGCTAAAATTGTACGTGCCGAGGATATGCCATTTATGGAAGATGGAACTCCGGTTGATATTGTTCTTAATCCATTGGGTGTACCTTCTCGTATGAACTTAGGACAGATTTATGAAACAATTTTAGGATGGAGTGCTAAGAAATTAGGTGTTCGTTTTGCAACCCCAATTTTCGATGGTGCTTCAACTACAGAAATTGAACAATACTGTAACGATGCTCAAATTCCTTTAAACGGACATACCTATTTATACGATGGTGAAACTGGAGAACGTTTTCACCAAAAAGCAACTGTTGGCGTTATTTATGTAATTAAATTACACCACATGGTTGATGATAAAATGCATGCTCGTTCTATTGGGCCATACAGCTTAATTACACAACAACCTTTGGGTGGTAAAGCCCAGTTTGGTGGTCAGCGTTTTGGTGAAATGGAGGTTTGGGCATTGGAAGCTTATGGTGCTGCCAACATTTTACAAGAATTGTTAACCCTTAAATCTGATGATATTATTGGTCGTGCAAAAACTTATGAAGCAATTGTAAAAGGCGATAATATTCCTAAACCAGGTGTACCAGAATCATTCAATGTATTGGTACATGAGTTAAGAGGCTTAGGTTTAGATTTGAAGTTTGATTAATTAAAATATATCAATCTCATTATACAACTCCCATACTGCAAAGTGTGGGAGTTTTTTTATGTTACCAGCAGTTGTACATCAATTTAACTTTAGTGGTGTCACTCACTTCAAGGGTATAACTTTATTGAGCTTTTAACATCAAATAAAAAATTCTAGCTTACCTTGCAACCCGGATTGATCATATACACAATCAACATATAATTTGAAACACAAAGAACTCTTTTCATTACATCAACATACTAGCAGAACATTAGCAGATAGTCTTCAAGTAATTACTTATACTTCGTTTGGTAAAGAATATTCAATCAAAGGAATTATGGAAGAAGTAGAAAACTATATTTATCTATATGAGTATAGAGGCAAACAAATAGGAACTGAATTTTTTATTTCGTTTTCAAAAAATTCAACTACTTATAAATTGGTAGATGTACAAGAAATAAAATAGCAAGTTGGGTTATTAAATTAAATATCCAAACAAATTATTGTCCTTATTAATTTCAGAATAATCGATTTGGTAATCTTTCAATCTTTGTAATAAAGAGTCATAATCGTTTTTTGACGTAAGTTCGATGCCAACCAATGCAGGTCCAGTTTCTTTATTGGTTTTTTGCATGTATTCAAAACGAGTGATGTCATCAGTTGGACCCAATACATGATTTAAAAACTCCCTCAATGCTCCTGGGCGTTGTGCAAAGCGTACTAAGAAATAATGTTTCAATCCTTCGTATTGTAAAGAGCGTTCTTTAATCTCTGGCATACGATCTATATCGTTATTGCTACCACTTACAACACATACAATTGTTTTGCCTTTAATATCTTTGGCATAATCGTCTAAACAAGCAATACTCAATGCTCCTGCAGGTTCTACAACAATGGCATCTTCGTTGTATAGCTTTAAAATGGTTGTACAAACTTTACCTTCTGGCACAAGGTGCATATCATCAATCACATCTTTGCAAATTGAAAAAGTAATATCGCCAATACGTTTTACAGCAGCACCATCAACAAAACGGTCAATTGAGATTAACGTAACAGGATGTCCAGCTTTTAAAGCTTCAAACATACTAGGTGCACCTTCTGGTTCTAAACCCACTATTTTAGTTGAAGGCGAAAATGTTTTGAAATAACTACCAACTCCTGCACTCAGTCCACCACCACCAACAGGTACAAAAACATAATCAGCCTCACCTATCCTCTCCAAAGGAGATGGAAATGGAGGAGAATTTAGCGTAGATGGGCGTAGGTAAAATTCTTTAGTTTCTTGTAGTTGTTCTAAGATTTCTACACCAACAGTTGCTTGTCCTTCTATCACTTTATAATCATCGAATGGTGGAATGAAGACCATGTTGTTTTCTTGTGTAAACTGCTTTGCAGCAATGGCACAATCATCAAACGTATCGCCAATTAATTTAATTTCAATAAAGCTTTCACCAAACATTTTTGTTTGATTTACCTTTTGTTTGGGTGTAATAATGGGCATAAAAATTACACCTTTAGCTCCCAGCTTTTTACAACTGTATGCAAAACCCTGAGCATGATTGCCTGCACTTGCACACACAACTCCTCGTTGCAATTGATCTTGTGGTAAACTCCTCATCATATTATAAGCACCACGTAATTTATAAGAACGTACCACTTGTAAATCTTCACGTTTTAAAAAGACATTGGCCTGATATTTTTTACTCAAGCTATGACTTAAATGCAAAGGCGTTTTAATAGCAATGCCGGAAAGCCTTTCTGCTGCTGCTTTATAGTCGAGACACCAAACCCCTAAAGGAGAATTATTTAAATCTATACTAAGCTTTGATGCTTCTTCCATTTTTTTTTTGTAAGAAAATTAATATGATACCTCGTACTTAAAAAGATGCCCAATGATGTGAACCTTGAAAAGTGCGACGCCAGTAAAGTTGCCATGAAATACTGCAGCTCGTTTCCAAATAATGAATACTTCATCTTCTCCTTCCCCTTTTAAGGGTAGAGTTTATGCTACAGTATGAATTGCTTTCATAGCTGTCATTGCTTGTCTCAACACTTTACCAACAGCTTCAACTTGGTGTGAACGGATGGCTTCGTTTACTTCTATGATAGTTTTGTTATCTACGCCATTATCCTTACCAGCATTATAGTTTGTGCCAATTACATCAACATCAATTTTTTTCATGAAGTTGGTTAACATTGGTTTTGCTGCATGATCAAATAAATAGCAACCATATTCGGCAGTATCAGAAATTACACGATTCATTTCAAATAATTTTTTACGTGCAATGGTGTTTGCAATTAAAGGTGTTTCGTGTAAGCTTTCGTAATAAGCACTTTCTGCTTTAATACCAGATTGAACCATTGTTTCAAATGCCAATTCAACACCAGCTCTTACAAATGCAACCAACAATAAACCATTGTCAAAGTATTCTTGTTCTGCAATTTTATTGCTAGTTGGTGCTGTTTTTTCAAAAGCAGTTTCACCAGTTGCCGCTCTCCAAGTCAATAAATTTTTATCATCATTCGCCCAATCTTCCATCATGGTTTTTGAAAAGTGGCCACTCATAATATCATCTTGATGCTTTTGAAATAATGGACGCCAAATATTTTTCAATTCTTCACTTAATTCATACGCTTTTAATTTAGCAGGGTTCGAAAGTCGGTCCATCATTGCAGTAATTCCACCTTGTTTCAAAGCTTCTGTAATTACTTCCCAACCATATTGAATCAATTTTGCAGCATAAGCCGGCTCAATGCCTTTTTCTACCATTTTGTCAAATGAGACAATTGAACCAGTTTGTAACACACCACATAAAATGGTTTGTTCACCCATTAAATCGCTTTTTACTTCTGCTACAAACGATGATAATAATACACCAGCTCTATGACCACCAGTACCTGCTGCATAAGCTTTTGCTTGTGAAAGTCCTTTTCCGTCAGGGTCGTTTTCTGGATGTACAGCAATTAAAGTTGGTACACCAAAACCACGAACATATTCTGCACGAACTTCAGAACCTGGACATTTTGGAGCTACCATTATTACAGTAAGGTCTTTGCGAATTTGCATGCCTTCTTCAACAATATTAAAACCATGAGAGTAGGAGAGTGTTGCTCCTGTTTTCATTAATGGCATGATTGCATTTACTACTGACGTATGTTGCTTGTCGGGGGTTAAGTTTAAAACTAAATCGGCTTTAGGAATTAGTTCTTCATAAGTGCCAACAGTAAAGCCATTTTCTGTTGCATTTTTCCATGAAGCTCTTTTTTGTGTAATTGCATCTTGACGTAATGTGTATGATACATCTAAACCTGAGTCTCTCAAGTTTAAACCTTGATTCAAGCCTTGTGCACCACAGCCAACAATTACTATTTTTTTGCCCTTCAATACATTTACTCCATCAGCAAAGTTGCTGCCATCTAAAAATTCACAAACTCCCAATTGATTTAGTTTTTCTCTCAATGATAGTGTGTTAAAATAATTTGTCATTGTATCTTTTTTTAAATTTTAATATTTATTTTTAAGTTACCAACTGCTGAATAACTATTGAACAACTGTTGCGTCGCACCCTTCAACTGTATAACTTTACTCAGCAACTGATTAGTTTGGTATTGCCATATACCCCTTTAGGGGTTGGGGTTACATGCTAAACACTGCTTCACCTTCATTCAAATATTCGTTTTCTACTACTTCCTCACCTGGAGTAATGGCTTCAAAACTTTTTAGTTTTTCGTGAAACCCTTTGCTGTCTTTAATTATAGCCACTCTTGCACTGCGTACAAATTCTATTAAACCGTAAGGTTCTAAAACTTTTACTAAATTATCCGTTTCTTCTCTATGCCCTGTTACCTGAAATACAGTATAATCATTTCTGATTACAACAGTATTGGCACCATGCTGACGTAATAGCCTTTCCACTTTTACTTCTTCAGCAATTACATTTGTTGGCACTTTATACAATGCCATTTCTTGCCAAACAATTTCGTCGCTTGTATTGTAGTATGCCTTTAAAACTTCTACTTGTTTTTCAATTTGACGACATAATTTTTTAATTACATCTTCAGTTTCGTTTACTACAATTGTAAATCGATGCACACTCTCAACTTCTGTTGGTGAAGTATTTAAACTTTCGATATTAATTTTTCTACGAGAAAAAATAATGGCAATACGATTGAGTAAGCCAACTTGGTTTTCTGTGTAAACTGTTATGGTATATTCTTGTTTCATCTGTTCAATTTATATTCTTTAGTTCAAGTATGCCCTGCTAAAGCAGGATTTCCAACGACGCAACTGAAGTTGATGTTTGTGCTACAGTTCAGTACAATAGGGTTTTAAATTTCCTCTTTACTCAATACAATTTCAGCAACACCTCTTCCTTGTGGTACCATTGGAAATACATTGTCTTCTTTTCCAACTTCTACTTCCAATAAGTAAGAACCTTTGTGGTTAAGCATTGTAGCTAGAGCATTTTTTAAATCTTCTCGTTTTGAAATACTATTGCCAGGAATGTTGTAGCCTTTAGCAACTTGTACATAATTTGGACTAGCAATATCTACAAACGAATAACGCTTATCGTGAAATAGTTGCTGCCACTGACGAACCATTCCTAAGAAATGATTGTTGAGAATTAAAATTTTCACGTCAATTCCAGTTTGCATAATTGTTCCCAATTCTTGAATGGTCATTTGTATGCCACCATCTCCAATAACTGCTACAACTGCTCTTTCTGGAGCTCCATATTTTGCACCAATTGCTGCTGGCAAAGCAAATCCCATGGTACCTGCACCACCTGACGTAATGCTGCTTTTCGATTGATTGAACTTTGCATAACGACAAGCCACCATTTGGTGTTGACCAACATCTGTTACAATAATTACGTCTCCATTTGTAAGCTTATTTAAAGTATTGATTACTTCGCCCATTGTTAATACATCTGTGGTTGGGTGCAATTCTTTATTAATGCAAACTGTTTCTTCCTTTTGTTTATAATCGTTAAAACGTTGTAACCATTGTGGGTAACATTTTGAATCTATCAATGCAGTAAGCATAGGTAAAGTTTCTTTACAATCGCCCCAAACAGGAACAGTTGTTTGAACATTTTTATCAATTTCTGCAGGATCAATATCTAAGTGAATAATTTTTGCTTGCTTGGCATATTTGTCTAAACGACCAGTAACACGATCGTCAAAACGCATTCCAACCGCAATCAATACATCACACTCATTGGTTAAAACATTGGGTCCATAATTACCATGCATGCCCAACATACCAACGTTTAGAGGATGCTTGGTTTCTAATGCACTCAAACCTAAAATAGTCCAAGCTGACGGAATACCAGCTTTTTCAATAAATGCTTTAAACTCTTTTTCAGCTTTGCCTAAAATTACACCTTGACCAAAAATTACAAATGGTTGTTTGGCTTGATTAATCAATTTAGCAGCTTCTTCAAGATAAGATTTTCTGATAATTGGTTTTGGACGATAGCTACGAATATGTTCACATTTTGTATAACCTTGGTAATCGAATTTTTGTAGCTGTGCATTTTTAGTAATGTCAATTAGCACCGGTCCTGGTCTTCCTGTTCCAGCAATATAAAATGCTTTAGCTAAAACGGCTGGAATCTCATTTGCGTCAGTAACCTGATAATTCCATTTAGTAACTGGCGTTGTAATATTGATTACATCTACTTCTTGAAAAGCATCAGTACCCAATAAATGTGCAAATACTTGACCTGTAATACAAACAAGGGGGGTGGAATCAATCATGGCATCTGCTAAACCTGTAACTAAGTTTGTTGCACCAGGACCACTAGTTGCAAAAACAACACCTACTTTACCACTGCTTCTTGCATAACCTTGTCCAGCATGAATTCCTCCTTGTTCATGACGAACCAAAATATGTTTTAATTGCTCATGGTAATCGTACAATGCATCATAAATTGGCATAATTGCACCACCAGGATAACCAAAAATTGTATCAACACCTTCGGCAATTAATGCTTCAAGAACTGCTTTAGAACCGCTGAAAACCTCCCTAACTCCCTCCAAAAGAGTCACTTTTGAAGTCTTAGATTCTGCAGTTGTTAAAATATTATCGGTCTTTATTTTTTCTGTTGTTAATGTATCGCTCATAATTAAACTTTTTCAAATTCGGTGGTTTAAAATTTCCATTTCAGAGAATGGGGCTATTCATCTGTTACACAACCTTCAGCTGCAGTTTTTACATTTTTTGCATATTTATACAATACGCCTTTTGTTGCTTTTAAAACAGGTTGTTTCCAGTTGGCTTTTCTTACAGAAATAATCTCGTCACTAACTTTTAAATTGAGTGTATTATTTACTGCATCAATTTCAATGATGTCGTTATCTTCTACCAAGCAAATTAAACCACCATCAAAAGCCTCAGGTGTAATATGACCAACAACAAATCCATGTGTTCCACCACTAAATCTTCCATCAGTAATTAATGCAACAGATTTACCCAAACCTGCACCAATAATGGCTCCTGTAGGTTTTAGCATTTCAGGCATTCCAGGTGCACCACGTGGTCCAATGTATCTTATCACAACAACATCGCCTGCATGAACTTTGCCAGATTGAATGCCAGCAATTAAATCTTTCTCTCCATCAAATACTCTTGCTGTGCCTTCAAAACGTTCACCTTCTTTGCCAGATATTTTTGCAACACTTCCACCAGTAGCCAAATTGCCATACAATATTTGTAAGTGGCCAGTTAATTTTAATGGGTTTTCAAGTGGTTTAATAATATCTTGTTTCTCAAAATCTAAATCTTTTGCCTCAGCTAAATTTTCAGCTACCGTTTTTCCTGTTACTGTTAAGCAATCACCATGCAATAAGCCTTTACTCAATAAATATTTCATTACACTTGGCACACCACCATGCTTGTGTAAATCTTCCATTAAATATTTTCCACTTGGTTTAAAATCCGCAAGCACAGGAATGTTATTGCTAATTGTTTGAAAGTCGTCTTGCGTCAAGCTAACACCAACACTTTTAGCCATTGCTATTAAATGTAAAACTGCATTGGTGCTTCCGCCTAAAACCATGATAACAGTAATTGCATTATCAAATGCTTTACGTGTCATAATATCAGTTGGCTTAATGTCTTTTTCTAGCAATATTTTTATTGCTTTGCCAGCAGTTGCACATTCTATTTGTTTTTCTTCGCTGAGTGCAGGGTTAGAAGAAGAATAAGGCAAACTCATTCCCAACGCTTCAATAGCACTAGCCATTGTATTGGCTGTGTACATGCCACCACAAGCACCTGCACCTGGGCAGCTATGTTGAACAATTCCTTTAAAATCGGCTTCACTTAAATTACCAGCAATTTTTTGTCCCAATGCTTCAAATGCTGAAACAATATTTAAGTCTTCACCCTTATAATGACCAGGTGCAATAGTGCCTCCATAAATCATAATTGATGGACGATTCAAGCGTCCCATTGCCATAATAGTTCCAGGCATATTTTTATCGCAACCCGGTATTCCAATTAATCCATCATAATATTGTGCTCCAGCATTGGTTTCAATGCTATCTGCAATAACATCTCTACTTACTAAACTATATCGCATTCCGTCAGTGCCCATACTAATTCCATCACTTACACCAATGGTGTAAAAACGCAAGCCCAGTAAGCCTTCTGTGGCATCAATACTTTGTTTTACAGATGTTGCTAAATCGTTCAAGTGCATATTACAAGGGTTGCCATCCCAACCCATACTTACAATTCCTACTTGAGCTTTATTAAAGTCTTCTTCTTTAAAACCAATGGCATAATACATTGCCTGAGCTGCAGGTTGAGTTACGTCCTGTGTTAAAGTTTTTGAGTATTTATTTAATTCTGACATTTTCTTTTTTTATGTACTTAGCTGATGAACATTTATATAGCTGTAGTTGCGTCGTTGGAAATCCTGCTTTAGCAGGGCACACTTGTACGCCTTTTACTTTATTCAACAGTTTCTAAAACAAATTCTTGTTCCATCACTTTTGCTTTATATGCTTTTTGAATAATAGCACTTAAACTTTCTTCCCATACTTTCTTAAAAGACACGTTGTCTAAAGATTCTAGTGCAACTACTTCAGCAGCTGTGCCACAAAAAAATCCTGCATCTGCACCTTTCATTTCTTCAGGTGTAAATAATTTTTCTTGAATTGAAATATTCAATTCGTTGCATATTTCTAAAACAGTTGCTCTAGTTATTCCAGGTAAAATATTTCCTTTAGGTGCAGTGTATAAAACGCCATTGTTTTCATAAAAAATATTTGCACCAGAACTTTCAGCAACGAACCCTTCACTATCTAAAACAAGAGCTTCATCAAAACCATTGTCTTTGGCTTCTTGACAAGCCAAAATAGAATTTACATAATGTCCACTCACTTTTGCATCAACATGAAAAGCATTAGAGTTCGGTCGTCTATACGTTGAAGTTGCAATACGCATTTTATTGCTCATGTAACCATTGGTCCATTCCCAAGCTTCAATTGCTAAGTAACTTTCTTTACCTTTTGATAATGCCATATTGGGCGAACACAACACAATTGGACGAACATAAGCATCTACAAAATTGTTTCTCTTCAATACTTCATAAGTCAATTCAATTAATTGTTCTGTAGTATAATTAAAAGGAATTTTCATGACGTTAGCGGAGTGTATCAATCTATCGTAGTGTTCCCTTGCTTTAAAAATTTTGGCGCTACCGTTAATTGGGTAAGAACGTATTCCTTCAAACACGGCATAACCATAATGCAGACTCTGGCTGTATAAGTCGGTTTTGGCTTCATTTGCTTTTACAAATTGGCCATTGAAGTAGATGATTGTGTTGTCGTTGTAATACATTTTAATTTAGTTTAAACCTCATCTGCCTTTCAGGCATCTTCTCCTAAAGGAGAAGAGAAATGGATGCAGATTTTTAGATAATAAAAAACCCGCCTCTTATGGAGGCGGGTTGTATGTTTATTTATTCTTTTAACATCAACTAACACCTCCATGCCAAGCAGGAATAATAATGACAATCACCACAATAATTATTGTATTGATATTTGTGATTGTATTATTTAATTTGCTTTGTAACATAGTTGTGTTTGTTGAACGAATATAACACCGCCTCTTGAAAAAAACAAAGAACTTTATTAATTAAGAATGAAAAATTAATAATTAAGAATTGGTTACCGCAGTTTATAATTCCTAACTAATAATTATAATTTCCCAATTATATAATGGTCGACTTTCTCAACTCAATATTTTGTGCATGTACAATTCCTGGAATATTGTTGCTTATATAATCTGCAATTAAATCGCCAATTGCACTAGTGAAATAAAAGTTGATAGGGTCTATATCTTTTGAAACAAATTTGTGTTCTAAAGTCCATTGAACAGCTTCACGTACCAATGCTGCTTCATCATTCATTTTTAAGTGTTCCAATAGTAAAGCTGCAGATAAAATTGAACCAATTGGATTGGCAATATCTTTACCTGCTGCTTGAGGATATGAGCCATGAATGGGTTCGAACAATGCTGCACCTTTTCCTACAGATGCACTTGGTAGCAAACCCAATGAACCAGCCAATACACTTGCTTCATCGCTAATAATATCGCCAAACATATTTTCTGTAAGAATTACATCGAATTGTTTTGGGTTTAAAATTATTTGCATGGAAGCATTGTCAACAAACATATAATCTACAACAACATCAGCATATTGTGTTGCAATTTGTTGAACCACTTTACGCCATAAACGAGATGATTCTAAAACATTGGCTTTATCAACTAAGGTTAATTTCTTTCTTCTAATTTGTGCTGTTTGAAAAGCCAAATGTGCAACTCTTTCAATTTCTTCAACACTATAAGTACATTCATCTAAAGCTACAGTACCTGTTTCGTTAAGTTCTTTTTTGCCAAAATAAATTCCACCAGTTAATTCACGAAAAATTACAAAATCTACATGCTCTAACAACTTTGCTTTTAATGGCGATAAATGTTGCAAAGATTTATAAGTAGTAACAGGACGGATGTTGGCAAACAACTGTAGCGACTTTCTAATTTTTAGTAAACCTTGTTCAGGACGAACTTTAGCCGTTGGGTCATTGTCGTATTTAGGATGCCCAATTGCTCCAAATAAAACTGCATCACTATTCAAGCAAGATCCAATTGTTTCATCTGGTAAAGGGTTGCCAGTTTTATCAATTGCAATTGCACCCATTAATTGGTAATCATACTTAAAATCGTGATTGTAGCGTTTGCCAATTGCATTTAATATTTTTACAGATTGTGCTGTCACTTCTGGCCCAATACCATCGCCTTCAATTACTGTTATCTTTTTAATCATAATTTGTTTTTTGTTATCCTAAGTCTCCGTCTTGGGATGTTTTATGTTAAAGCGAGTCTCAGACTCGAAAGAACATAGTGCCTGCGAAGTCAGAGACTTCTCAGAGCTAGTTTAAAGCTTTTTCAAATGCTTCTATTTCTGGTTTAATGTTTAACAAATAATCAATATCATCAAAGCCATTTAACAAGCACGTTTTTTTATAATTGTTAATGTCAAAATTTTCAAATTCTCCAGTTTCATTAATTGTAATAGATTGAGCTTCGAGATTTACAGTTAATTCAGTAGTTGATTTTTTTTCAACTGCAGTAAATATTTTATTCAAAAATTCATCGCTTACAATCACTGGTAATAAAAAATTATTAAGAGCATTGTTTTTAAAAATGTCAGCAAAAAAACTACTTACCACAACATCAAATCCAGCATCTTTAATTGCCCAAGCTGCATGTTCACGAGATGACCCACAACCAAAGTTTTTGCCTGCAACCAAAATCTTTCCTGAATAAATTGGATTGTTTAAAACAAAATCTTTTTTGGGTGTTGTTTCATTGTCATTGTCATAACGCCAATCACGAAATAAATTTTTGCCAAAACCATCTCTACTCGTTCCTTTTAAAAAACGTGCAGGAATAATTTGATCAGTATCCACATTCTCATTGTGTAATGGAACTATGGTTGACGTAAAGCCTCCATCCCCTGAAGGGGTGTTTTGAAATGGAGACAGTATTTTATTAGTACTCATTGTATAATTTTTTATTTCCCTTTAGGGATTAAGGGTACATTTCTCTTACATCGCTAACAACACCTGTAATTGCAGCAGCTGCAGCAGATAAAGGACTTGCCAATAATGTTCTTGCATTGGGGCCTTGCCTTCCTTCAAAATTTCTATTACTTGTACTGATACAATATTTGCCAGCAGGAATTTTATCTTCATTCATTCCTAAACATGCACTACAACCTGGCTGACGTAATTGAAAGCCTGCAGCTTCAAATACTTTGTCTAAACCTTCGGCAATGGCTTGTTTTTCTACTTGTTTACTTCCAGGAACAATCCAAACTTCAACATCTTTTGACTTTTGTTTGCCTTTTACAAAAGATGCTACCATTCTTAAATCTTCAATTCTACTATTGGTACAACTGCCTATAAAAACGTAATCAATTTTTTGTCCTTTAATAGAAGAGCCAGCTTCTAAACCCATGTATTGCAAAGCTTTTTCGTATGAAATTTTTTCTTTTGCATCCACTTCACTTAATGCAGGAATATGTTTACTTACACCAATTCCCATGCCTGGGTTAGTGCCATACGTAATCATTGGTTCAATGTCTTTTGCATCAATGTTTATTTCTGTATCAAACTTTGCGTCAGTATCGCTAAATAAAGTTTTCCAGTAAGTTAATTTCTTATTCCATTCCTCATCTTTTGGAGCAAATTCACGACCATTTACATAATCAAAAGTTGTTTCATCTGGTGCAATTAAACCACAACGAGCACCCATTTCAATACTCATATTGCAAATGGTCATTCTTGCTTCCATACTTAAATTTCGAATAGCAGCACCTGCAAATTCTACTGCATAACCTGTTGCACCGCTTGCAGAAATTAAAGAGATGATGTATAGCACAACATCTTTTGAAACCACACCTTTATTCAATTCTCCATCAACAGTAATACGCATTAATTTGGGTTTGCTTTGTAACAAACATTGTGTTGCCATTACCATTTCTACTTCACTTGTTCCAATGCCAAATGCAATGCTGCCAAATGCTCCATGGGTTGACGTATGTGAGTCGCCACAAACAATGGTCATGCCTGGTTGAGTAAATCCAAGCTCTGGACCAATTACATGAACAATGCCTTGATATGCATGACCCAAACCGTATAACTCAACATTGTGAGCTGCACAATTCTTGGTTAATGCTTCAACTTGTAAACGAGATAACTCTTCTTTTATGGGAAGGTGTTGATTTAAAGTTGGTACATTATGATCGGCAGTTGCTAAAATTTGTTTTGGACGAAAAACTTTTATGCCACGTTTATTTAACCCAGCAAAAGCTTGTGGAGAAGTTACTTCGTGAATTAAATGTTTGTCAATATATAAAACAGAAGGTCCATCATCAATTGTTTTAACGATGTGTTTATCCCAAATTTTTTCAAATAATGTTTTCGCCATATTTTTTATTTTCCACGAATGCACGAATGGCATGAATGGCATGAATGAAGTTCAATATTGTTATTTAGTAAAAGAGTGCCCTGCTAAAGCAGGATTTCCAACGACGCCACTGAGGTTGATTTTTATTCTTCATCTAGCACAATAAATTTATACAACAGCAGTTTGAAAATTTTTGGCCATTGCTTTTAAATCGTCATCGTTCACTTCTTTTTTGCTATCAGCTACGCTTAAAAATTCTTCATACAAAACATCTACATCATTTCTATTAAACGAATAGCCTAATTTTTGAAAACGAAATGCCAATGCACTTCTACCACTACGAGCTGTTAAAACAATTTTGCTGGTATCGGCACCCACTTCATCTGGATTAATGCTTTCGTAAGTAATGGCACTTTTTAAAAATCCATCTTGGTGAATACCTGACGAATGTGCAAATGCATTGCTACCAACAATTGCTTTATTGGGTTGCACTGGCATACGCATTGTATCGCTTACCAACCTGCTCATTGGATTGAGTTGCTTGCTATTTATGTTGGTATGTAAACCTAAAGATTTATGTTGCTTAATTACCATCACCACTTCTTCTAAAGATGTGTTGCCTGCACGTTCTCCTAAACCATTGATGGTACACTCAATTTGACGAGCACCTGCAATAACGCCAGCAATTGAATTGGCTGTTGCCAAACCTAAATCGTTGTGGCAATGGCAAGAAATAATTGCTTTATCAATATTGGGAACATTGTTTACCAAGTAAGCAATTTTTTCGCCATATTGATGGGGTAAACAATAGCCTGTTGTATCTGGAATATTAACCACTGTAGCTCCAGCTTTTATAACAGCTTCAATAACTCTAGCTAAATATTCATTGTCTGTACGTCCTGCATCTTCAGCATAAAATTCAACATCATCCACATAATTTTTAGCCCATGTTACACATTGAATGGCACGTTGTAAAATATCTGCTTGTGTACTATTGAATTTGCCTTGAATGTGGTAATCGCTTGTGCCAATACCAGTATGAATACGTGGACGTTTTGCAAAACGTAATGCATCGGCGGCAACTTCAATATCTTTTTGTACAGCTCTTGTTAAGCCACAAACTGTTGCATTGGAAATAATCTTAGAAATTTCGGTAACACTTTCAAAATCTCCTGGAGATGAGATTGGAAAACCTGCTTCAATAATATCAACACCCAATGCTTCTAATTCAAGTGCTAAAGCAACTTTTTCTTGGGTATTTAATTTACAACCTGGTACTTGCTCACCATCTCTAAGTGTTGTATCAAAAATATGTACCTTATTTGTTGACATAAAAAATAGTTGAAAAAGTTGCAGGTTATTTAATTTTGGTTTGCCTGCCAGTTTACAATTAAACAACCTGCGAAAACGAACATAACAACAGTTTTGCAGCAATTAGTATCAATTTATTAAGTATTTTACGCTGTATAATTGTGTAGTAAATTAATAAAATGTAAGCTGGATAAGGTTTTTAGCTTTAATAAAATACGATGCCCAACAAAAATACTGATACACTTTTTCAGCTTATAAAATCTTTAGAGAAAGGAGAGAAACGAAATTTTAAGCTCTACATTCAACGCAATACGTCTAGCGAAAACTTGAAAGTGGTACAATTATTTGATGCTTTAGATAAAATGGAAAACTATGATGAAGAGTTGTTGTTAAAGAAAAATGAAGCTATCAAAAAGCAACAACTCTCTAACATTAAAGCACATTTATACAAGCAAATTTTATTAAGCCTTCGATTGATTAATGATGAAGAGAATATTGATATTCTTTTACATGAACAAATGGATTTTGCCAGAATTTTATACAATAAAGGATTGTATTTGCAGAGTTTAAAAGTGTTGGATAAATTAAAAGAAACTGCTACAAGTAACAACCAAATTACTTTTCAATTACAGGCTATTTTATTTGAGAAAAAAATAGAAGCCTTGCACATTACACGAAGCATGGCCAATAGAGCACAACATTTAAGTGTAGAATCTGATAATATTGTTGCTCATTTAACATTAGTGAATCAGCTATCAAACTTGGCATTAGAGCTGTATAGTTGGTATATACAACATGGGCATGCAAGAGATGAAAAAGATATTGCAGCAGTAAAAACTTTTTTTGAAAATAAACTTCCTACATACCATTTACAGCAAATGGGGTTTTATGAAAAGTTGTACTTGTATCAATGTTATTGTTGGTACGGATTTATCTTATACGATTTGTTGGTTTATTATAAATATGCACAAAAATGGGTTCATTTATTTGAGAAGTTTCCTACCATGATGGGCACAGAAGCTGGTCAATATATTCGTGGATTGCACAACTTGTTGAGTGCACATTTTTTACTAAAAAATTATGAAAAATTAAATGAAGGAATTGAGTTGTTTGAACAATTTGCATTGTCTGCCGATGGAATGATGAATCCCAATACTCGAATTCAAACTTTTGTGTATTTGCACCTTTCTAAAATAAATAAACATTTTCAAGAAGGTACTTTTACAAAAGGATTGGAGTTGGTACCCATTATAGAAGAAAAGTTGGTGGAATATCAATTACAATTAGACACACACAGGGTTTTAGTATTTTATTATAAAATTGCTTGCTTATATTTTGGTAGTGATGACAATGATAAGGCCATTGATTATTTGAATAAAATCATCAATCGTAAAATGAACTTGCGTACAGATTTACAATGTTATGCAAGGCTGCTACATTTAATTGCACATTACGAATTGGGCAATTATGATATTTTAGAATCGCTTATAAAATCTGTGTATCGGTTTATGGCCAATATGAATAATTTAAGTACGGTAGAAGAAGAAATATTTAAGTTTATTCGTAAATCTTTTTCATTGGCTCCACATAAAATGATACCAGCATTTGTTGCATTAAAAGCAAAGTTGGAAAAGTTAGAAGGCAACCCTTTAGAAAGTAGATCTTTTATGTACTTAGATATTATTGCTTGGTTAGAGTCTAAAATAAAAAAAGTACCTGTACAAGAAGTAAGGAGAAGAAAATTTTTAGAAAGCAAAAAATAGGTTTTGCTTGGTGAATATTCAATTGCTCAAGGGCTTGGGATTGAAGTGGAAATACTTTTTGTTTATTTAACAAAAAGATTGCAACGTAAAGCCCAACACCACCGTTGATAATTGTTCTGTTGGTAATAGCCCCAAATTTTTATCTTCGCTAAACTTTAAACATTTACACTTTATAAACTTAACAGTATGCCATCATTTGATATTGCTAGCAAAGTTGATTTGCAAACATTAGACAACGCCATTAATGTAGTAAAAAAAGAAATTACTAATCGGTTTGATTTTAAAAATTGTCATGTAGTAATTGACCTAAATAAGAAAGATTATAAAGTACTGTTAGAAGCAGATAGCGACATGAAAATGGAGCAAATTGTTGATGTTATTTTAAGCCGAGGTGTAAAGCAAGGAATTGATGCCAATGCTTTTGATTTTACTAAAGAAAGTTATCCAAGTGGTAAAGTGGTAAAAAAAGAGGTTTCGGTAAAAAATGGGTTAAAGCAAGATGATGCCAAGAAAATTGTGAAAGCCATTAAAGACAGTGGTTTAAAAGTTCAGGCAGCAATTATGGACAATATTATACGTGTTACTGGTAAAAAATTAGATGATTTACAAGATGTTATAGCATTGTGTAGAAGTTCGGATTTTGGACTTCCGTTGCAATATGAGAATATGAAAAGCTAAGAATTGCGGGTTTTTAAATTTTGAATTTGCAGTTTATCAAATTCTGTTATCTTTGCCGCCCATTATTATATAATCGTTACGGCAAAATCCGTACGGCCTTAAAAAATTCTTTATGAAAAAAGGTATCCATCCTGAAACTTACAGAGTAGTTGTGTTTAAAGACATGACTAACGGTGATTCATTTTTAAGCAAATCTACATCTAACACCAAAGAAACAATTCAATGGGAAGATGGCAACGAGTATCCTTTAGTAAAATTGGATATTTCAAACACTTCTCACCCGTTTTATACAGGTAAGAACATGTTGGTAGATACTGCAGGTAGAATTGACAAGTTTAAAAAACGTTACGCAAAGAAAGCTTAGTTTTCTTAGTATAATTTTACATCCCACTTCTTGTAGAAGTGGGATTTTTTTTGGTTAACTTTGAACAATAAAATTTTAATAGATGAAATTAGATGTGTTGGCTTTTGGCGTTCATCCAGACGATGTTGAATTGGGATGTGCTGGTACTTTATTGGTTGCAATTGCAGAAGGAAAAAAAGTTGGTATTATAGATTTAACTCAAGGCGAATTGGGTACCAGAGGTACTGCAGAAACTAGAAAAATTGAAGCCACCAATGCAGCAGAAATTTTAGGTGTGCATGTGAGGGAAAATTTAAAAATGGCCGATGGCTTTTTTCAGAATGATGAACAACATCAGCGTAAAATAATTGAAACAATAAGAAAATATCAGCCTACTGTTATTTTATGCAATGCTCCAGAAGATAGACATCCAGATCATGGACGAAGTGCAAAGTTGGTAAGCGATGCTGCATTTTTAAGTGGCTTAAGAAAAATTGTAACCAATTACGATGGAAAAATGCAAGATGCATGGCGACCAACTTATGTTTTTCACTACATACAAGCAAGGTATTTAAAGCCTGATTTTATTGTAGATATTTCTGCTTATCACGAAATTAAGTTGAAATCTATTTTAGCATATACCACTCAGTTTCATGATCCTAATTCATCGGAGCCACAAACTTTTATTTCATCTCCTCAATTTCTAGAATCCGTAAAATCAAGAGATTTAATGTGGGGGCAACAAATTGGTGTTCGATTTGCTGAAGGATTTATTTCAGAAAAAGTGTTGGGTGTTAAAACTATAGATACATTTATACAAAATGTAACTTAGTAAAATTGTCTTTATTTTATAATTTATAATTCATTATTTATTTTGTTCAAAAAAAATATAATTGTTGTATTTGTTTGCTTGCTTGCTGCTTGTGCTCCTAAGCCTTATGCAGAAACCAATAAAGTGTACAAACAACAAGCTAAACAATATGCTGCTAAATTAAGAGAGCAGCCAACAGTAGTGGCTAACGACAGTATTTTGGCAGCTTCTTTTTTTGTAGGAACTACTAATTTTAGTATGCGAAAACCCAATTTCGTAATCATACATCATACTGCACAAAATAGTTGTGAGCAAACTTTAAAAACTTTTACTTTAACAAGAACACAGGTGAGTGCCCATTATGTAATTTGTAGAGATGGGGTAGTGCACCAAATGTTAAATGATTACATGAGAGCACATCATGCAGGTGCTTCAAAATGGGGAAATGTAACCGATATGAATTCTTGTTCTATTGGTATTGAATTAGACAACAATGGGTTTGAACCTTTTAGTGATGCTCAAATGAAAAGCCTGATTAGTTTGTTGGGAAAACTTAAAATAAAGTATTCAATTCCAGCAGCAAATTTTATTGGACATGGCGATATTGCTCCAAAGCGTAAAAACGATCCGAGCATTTTATTTAATTGGAAAAGCCTTGCTGATAATGGTTTTGGTATTTGGTACGATGAAGTGAAAGATAGTTTGCCCGTTGGATTTAGTTATTTACAAGCATTGAGAATTGTAGGTTACGACATTAAAGATAGTACTGCAGCAATCAGAAGTTTTAAACGTCATTTTATGCAAGACAGTACAAAAAAAATTAACGATGCCGATAAGTTGGTTTTATACAATTTAATAAAAAAATCATAGTTCTATAAATCAAAAAAACGATACAATAACATATGAATATATTATTAACCAATATTAAATTACTCATTAATACAAGAAAGCAAAACCAATTATTAAGAGGTGCAGAATTAGCTGATTTGCCTTGTATTGAAGATGCTTTTTTAGCTATTGAACATGATAAAATTGCTGCATTTGGTAGTATGGATGAATTAATACACAACACTCGTGTATTTTCTGAAGTTGTTGATTTAGAAGGTCAAATGGTGTTGCCTTGTTGGTGCGATAGCCATACACATTTGGTATTTGCCGCAAGCAGAGAAAATGAATTTGTAGATAAAATAAATGGCAAAACTTATGCTGAAATTGCAGCCAATGGTGGAGGTATTTTAAACTCTGCTAAAACTATTGAGGCTACTAGCGAAGATGAACTATTTAATATAGCTTGGAAAAGATTGGAGGACTTGTTGTACTTAGGTACAGGGGCAATTGAAATAAAAAGTGGGTATGGTTTAAGTGTAGCTGCTGAACTTAAAATGTTACGAGTAATTAAACGATTGAAAGAGAAATCGCCAATTCCTATTAAAGCTACTTTTTTGGGTGCACATACTTATCCAATTGCATTTAAAGAAAATCATAGAGGTTATATTGATATGATTGTGCAAGAAATGTTGCCACAAATTGCAAGAGAAAATTTAGCGGATTATATTGATGTGTTTTGTGAAGAAGGCTTTTTTAGTAAAGAAGAAACAATTGAAATTTGTACTGCAGGTGCTAAACATGGTTTAAAAGCAAAAATACATGCCAATCAATTAAGTTTAAGTGGTGGAGTAGAAGCTGGTGTTGAAGTGAATGCAATTTCTGTAGATCATTTGGAAACTATGGATGACACAAGTGTGGCTGTTCTTAAAAATTCTAACACGATAGGCACATTGTTACCAACTGCAGCTTTCTTTTTACGAATGACCATGCAGCCTGCAAGAAAAATTATTGATGCAGGTTGTGCAGTGGCTTTAGCAAGTGATTTTAATCCAGGCTCATCGCCAAGTGGCAATATGAATTTTGTTGTTTCCTTAAGTTGCATTCAAATGAAAATGTTGCCAGCAGAAGCCATTAATGCTGCAACTATTAATGGTGCTTATGCAATGGGTGTAGAAGAACAAGTGGGAAGTATAATGATTGGTAAAAAAGCCAATTTGATTATTACAAAATCAATTCCATCTTTAGCATATTTGCCTTATGCATTTGGCGAAAATTTGGTAGATAAAGTAATTATAAATGGTCAGTTTTTAAAATCAAGAAAATAAAATTAATTTGCCAATTGGCTTGCTTTAAAATCAATTACTTTAAGTTGTACATTGGTATTGCCATTCCACTCATTTAAATCTATATTGAAAACAATATCAATGAATTTATTGTTTTGAAGTATATCATATTTATGAGCCATATTAAAACCAATACCATTGATTTGTATGTTTTTTTGTTGCACTAAAAAACGAATATGTTGCTCCTTCACAATTTTTGAAAACCCAGTATTGCTTACATTTTTAGCTACAAAAACTGGTTTCATATTGTCTGGTCCAAATGGTTCCATTTGAGCAATAATATTGTGGAAAGATTCTGTTAGTTCACTAATTGAAATTTCACTATCAATAATAATTTCTGGTATTAATAAATCTGGAGTAATTGTGTTGCTAACTACTTGCTCAAATGCAGCACTAAAGGCTTCTACATTAGCAGGATCCAATGTCATTCCTGCAGCTGCAAAGTGACCACCATAACCAATTAAATGTTTACGACAAGCATGTATTGCTTCGTATAAATTAAAACCAACCACACTTCTTGCACTTCCTGCAACTATATTACCACTTTTGGTTAGAACAACTGTTGGTCTATAGTATTTTTCTGTTAAACGGCTAGCAACAATTCCTACAACACCTTTGTGCCAATGTTCTTGATATACAACAGTTGTTTTTTTTGTACTCAGACTTGCGTCATTTTCAATAATTGCCAAAGCTTCTTCTGTAATTGAGCTATCCGCTTCTTTTCTATCAGTATTGTCGCTATGAAGTATTTCAGCTAAGGCTTTTGCTTTGGTTTCATCTTGCTCAATAAAAAGTTGTACTGCTTTTTTTGCATCATCCATTCTACCTGCTGCATTAATTCTAGGAGCAATAATGAATACTAAATTGGTTATGGTCATTTCTTTTTGTACAGCTGCTAATTGCATTAAAGCCTTAATGCCAACACAAGGATTTTCATTCACTTTTTTTAAACCGAAATAGGCAAGTGTTCTGTTTTCTCCAATAATTGGTACTATATCAGCTGCTATTGCTGTTGCTACTAAATCTAAATATAGTAAATAGGTGTTAGACGACAAATTCAGTTTGTCTGCCAATGCTTGCATTAATTTGAAGCCAACTCCACAACCACACAATTCTTTAAAAGGATAATTACAATCTTTTTGTTTTGGGTTTAAAATGGCACTTGCAATTGGTATTTGTTCGTCGGGTAAATGATGATCACAAACAATAAAATCTATACCTAAACTTTTGGCATAAGCAATTAAATCAACACTTTTAATGCCACAATCTAATGATACAATTAAAGTAATCTTATTTTCAAAAGCATAATCAATGCCTGCTTTGCTTACACCATATCCTTCTTTATATCTATGTGGAATATAATAATCTACTTGGTGATAAATTGCTGAAAGAAATTGGTACATACTAGCAACACTAGTGGTTCCATCTACATCATAATCTCCAAATACTAAAATTTTTTCATTTGATGAAAAGGCTGACGTAAGCCTTGTAACTGCTTTATCCATATCTTTCATTAGCCATGGATCATGCAATTCATTTAATGAAGGCCGAAAAAATGCTTTAGCTTTTTCATAATCTTCAAAACCTCTTTGAACTAAAATTTTACAAAGGGTTTTATTTATTTTTAACGACTCTTGTAATGTAATAATGTTGGCTTCGTTGGCTTCAAGAATCTTCCATCTTTTATGCATAATTATAGTATTTCAATTGAAGATTGTTGAAAATTAATAAACTCTATCAGTCGTATATCTTACCAATTCTTCTAAGGCATCTCTAACATCGGTTTTAGGAAAAGCATACAATATAGTTAGAGCATCATCTCTATACTCAAACATTTTTTTTGTTGCATAATCAATGCCACCCAATTCATTTACTTTTTCAATAATATATTTTACTTTATCGGGTTGTGTATTTTCATTTTTTACAATGTAAATAATTTTTTTACGCGTTGCAGCATTGCAATTATTTAATGTATAAATAATAGGTAGGGTTAATTTTTTTTCTCTAATATCATTGCCAGTTGGTTTACCAACATCGGCAGTACCATAGTCAAACAAATCATCTTTTATTTGAAAAGCCATTCCTACTTTTTCTCCAAATAGCCTCATTTGATCTATTGCTGCTTCACTCTCAAAAGTTGAAGATGCTCCAGCTGCACACGATGAAGCCAATAAGGATGCAGTTTTTCCTTTTATAATTTCATAATAAACTTCCTCTTTTAAATTAAGGTTTCTCGATTTTTCAATTTGTAACAATTCTCCTTCGCTCATTTCTTTTACAGCATTCGATAAAATTTGTAAAACCAAATGATCTTTATTGTTTAGGGAAAGCAATAAGCCTTTTGATAATAGATAATCTCCAACGAGTACTGCAATTTTATTTTTCCAAAGTGCATTTATAGAAAAAAAACCTCTTCTTTCCATTGCTTCATCTACTACATCGTCATGAACTAACGTAGCTGTGTGTAATAATTCAACAAGTGAAGCAGCTCTATACGAAGTGTCATTTATTGGACCACCAAGCTTTGCTGATAACAAAACGAACATTGGGCGTAGTTGTTTGCCTTTGCGTTTTACTATGTACTGCATGATTCTGTCTAATAAAGCCACTCTGCTTTTAACGGCTTCTCTAAAATGAATCTCAAATTCTTCTAATTCTTCAGCTATAATTCTTTTTGCTAATTTCATCTGTAACTAATAAAAACGCAATATACCTATTATAATATTTCTGTTTTATGATATCCCAAAGTTTCAAAAAATTAAAAAAAAAACTAATTTCACTAATATTTTGGTATTTTATTTGCAATGATTACTTTTGTGGAAATAATTAAAAAAGAATTTCACTAACAATTATTTATTAAATTATAATTATGGCAAGTAAAAAGTACACTCTATTAGCATTACTTTTTGTGGTTTTACAAACAGCAAGTTTTGCTCAAGGAAACGATTGGGGATGGGATTGGAAAGACAGTTCTAAAATTCCAGCAAAAAAAATGCCCCAACACAATGAATTTTTAAACAACAACTACCCTTATCCTGCACAACCACGCAATCAATGGGAACTTGGATTTACAGCTGGTGCATCTTACATTATTGGCGATGTAATGCCAAAGCTTGGTATAGGTGGCGGTATTAGTTTAAGGAAATCGTTGAACCACATTTTTTCTGTTCGTGGTTCTTATTTAGGTTCTATTAATTCTGGCG
>Ga0075152_10000612_pt1 | contig 26054 bp, 18 predicted proteins | sample JI61114C2DNA_FD_70964 | JGI IMG/M metagenome (GOLD analysis project Ga0075152, IMG submission 70964) | Wastewater effluent complex algal communities from Wisconsin, to seasonally profile nutrient transformation and Carbon sequestration -... | ecosystem: Engineered > WWTP > Effluent > Algae...
CCATCACCTGCTCCTGGCCGCGCTGGAGGATCGAGGCGAACACCTCGTCCTTGTTCTTGAAGTAGTTGTAGACGGTGCCCGCGGCGACCCCGGCCTCGGCGGCGATGTCGGCCATCTTCGCGTCGTGAAAGCCGAGCCGCCCGAAGGTCCGCTCCGCGGCGGCGAGGATCGCCTCGCGATACGCGGCGCGGCTCTCCTCGCGCACGGCGTCGCGCATGCTCGGGCGCTCCGCGGCGCCGCGTCCAGCTCTGGTTCCCGATCTAGCCAAGTGGGGGATTCATTTAGATGAATCCCCGTTCATGTCAAGGTGAGTAATGTTGCGTCGTTCGAGATCCTTTGATTACAAGGAGTTGGTGGATGAACATGCCCCCGAACGGTGGGCGATCCAAAGTCGCTCATTCGCCGTGGATTCACGGGGATGAACCCCTGGCGGCGCGGGTTTGCGTGAGGCGCGAGTTTGGGCCAGCTTGGTCCCGGCCATGCCAGGCGAACGAAGTTCAGTCGCGCCGATGTTGCGAGCGTCGCCGCGGCGGTCGACGGCGCCGCTGCTCCCGCAGTCGTTCTTCGCCCGCGACGCCCTCGAGGTCGCGCGCGACCTGCTGGGCAAGCTGCTCGAGCGCGAGGGGGTGGTGCTGCGCATCACGGAGGTCGAGGCCTATCGCTTCCCCGACGACACGGCGAACCATTGTCGGGTCGGTCGCACCGGGCGCAACGCGGCGATGTGGGGCCCGCCCGGCCACGCCTACGTGTACCTGTGTTACGGCCTGCACAACATGTTGAACCTGGTGACCAACCGTGAGGGGGAGGGGGCCGCGGTGCTGATCCGCTCGTGCGAGCCGGTCGCGGGGCTGCCGGAGATCCAGCGCCGCCGCGGGATGGACAGCGACCGCCCGATCCTGCTCACGGGCCCCGGCAAGATCGGCCAGGCCCTCGGGGTCGACCCGGGCTGGTGTCATCACCCGCTGTATGAGCCGGGCGGGCTCGGCCTGCGCGACGCGCCGCCGGTGACGGCCGCGCTGGCCGGTCCCCGCGTCGGCATCGACTACGCGACGCCCGCCGACCGCGCCGCCCCCTATCGCCTCGCGGTCGCGGGGACCCGGTGGGTCTCTGTCCCCGGCGCGCTGCGACCCGTGTAGCATCCTCGCCATGCCCTCCGTGTTCACCCGCATCATTCAGGGCGAGCTGCCCGCCCGCTTCGTGTGGAAGGACGAGCTCTGCGTCGTGTTCATGTCGATCGCCCCGCTGCGGCCCGGTCACGCGCTGGTGGTCCCGCGCGCCGAGATCGAGCACTGGATCGACCTGCCGACGCTGACGGCGGCCCACCTGATGACGGTCGCGCAGGTCGTCGGCAAGGCCCAGCAGGCGGCCTTCAACCCGGCCCGCGTCGGCCTGATGATCGCCGGCTTCGAGGTCCCGCACGTGCACGTGCACGTGGTCCCGATCGACGGCATGCAGCACCTCGACTTCGCCAGCGCCGACGTGCAGGCCCGGGCCGCCGCGCTCGACGAGGCGGCCGCTCGCCTGCGCGTCGCCCTGCGCGCGCAGGTCGGCAGCCCGCTCGTCGACGCCTGAACTGCTCCGACCTGTCCGTTTCGACCTGTCCGATTCGCCCTGTCCGATTCGCCATGAACATCCTCCTCCCGCATCGTCCTCGCCGCAACCGCAAGCACCCGGCCATCCGCGCGATGGTCCGGGAGCACCACGTCGGCCCCGAGCATTTCGTCTATCCGCTGTTCATCCACGCCGGCGACGTCGACGTCCCGATCGGCGCGATGCCGGGCTGCAGCCGGCTGTCGCCTGCGGGACTGATGCGCGAGGTGGAGGCGGCGCGCGGGGTCGGGGTCCACAGCTTCGCGCTGTTCCCGGCGGTGGCCGAGGCGCTGAAGACCCCGGACGGCCGCGAGGCGCACAACGCCGAGGGCCTGATCCCGCGGACGATGAAGGCGCTCAAGGACCGCTGGCCGGACCTCGTGCTGGTCGGCGACATCGCCCTCGACCCTTACAACTCGGACGGTCATGACGGCATCGTCGCGGCGGACGGAAGGATCCTGAACGACGAGACGATCGCGGTGCTGTGCCGCCAGGCGGTGTGCCAGGCGCGCGCCGGGGTCGATGTCGTCGCGCCGAGCGACATGATGGACGGCCGCGTCGCGGCGATCCGCCTCGCGCTCGATCAGGCCGGCTTTCAGGACGTCTCGATCCTCGCCTACACGGCCAAGTACGCGTCGGCGTTCTACGGGCCGTTTCGCGAGGCCCTCGACTCGGCGCCGAAGAGCGGCGACAAGAAGACCTACCAGATGGACCCGGCCAACAGCCGCGAGGCGCTGCGCGAGGCCAGCCTCGACGCGGCGGAGGGCGCCGACATGCTGATGGTCAAGCCGGCCGGGCCCTACCTCGACGTGATCCGGGCGCTGCGCGAGGCCAGCAACCTGCCGATCGCGGCGTACCAGGTCTCGGGCGAGTACGCGATGCTCAAGGCCGCGAGCGAGCGCGGCTGGCTCGACGAGCGCAAGGCGGTGCTCGAGAGCCTGCTCGGCATCCGCCGCGCCGGCGCCGACCTGGTCCTGACCTACTACGCGAAGCAGGCCGCGATGTGGCTGGCGGGGGGCTGAGGCGATGAAGCGCGTCGAGTTCTGGTTCGACTTCTCCTGCCCCTACGCCTACGTCGCCTCGACGCGGATCGAGGCGCTGGCGGCCCGCGTCGGCGCCGAGCTCGACGTCCGGCCGATGCTGCTCGGGGGGGTGTTCAGGGCCCGCGGCACCGCGCAGAACTTGGCTGGCACGCTCAACCCCGCCAAGGCCGCGCACAACCTCAACGACATGCGAAGGCAGGCGCAGATGGCCGGGGTCCCGCTGCAGATGCCGGCCGGGCACCCGTTTCGCACGGTCGAGGCGCTGCGCTGCGTGCTCGCCGTCGGCGCGCCGTTCATGCCGCTGGCACATCACTTCTACCGCGCGTACTGGGCCGAGGGTCGTGACCTCGGGCAGCGCGAGGTGGTGATCGCGGTGCTGCGCGCGGCCGGGCACGACCCCGAGGCCGTGCTCGCGCGGGCGAACTCGGAGGAGATCAAGGACGAGCTGCGGCGGCGCACCGATGAGGCCGTGGAGCGCGGCATCTTCGGGGTGCCGACCTGCTTCGTCGGCGACCAGCTGTACTGGGGACAGGACCGCCTCGACATGGTCGAGGCGGCGCTCGGTGGTGTTCCGGACGCGCCGGTGCCCGCGGGCGAGCTCGCGCCGGTCGACCTCTGGTTCGACTACTCGAGCCCCTTCGCCTACCTGGCGCTGGCCCAGGCCGAGGCGATGTTCGGGGCGGCGGCGCGCTGGCGACCGCTGCTGCTCGGCGGGCTGTTTCGCAGCGTCGGCACGCCGGACGTGCCGCTGTTCACGATGAGCCCGGAGAAGCGCCGGCACACGATGCAGGACCTGCAGCGCCAGGCGAGCCGCGCCGACGTGCCCTTCGCGTGGCCGACGCGCTTTCCGATCAGCACCGTGCTGGCGCTGCGGGTGACGCTGCAGGCGGGCCTCGCCGACTTGTCGTCCGGTCGGGCGCTGATCGTCCGCATCGCCCGCGCGCTGTGGGCCGAGGACCGCGACATCAGCGACCCGGTCGTGCTCGCGGGGCTGTGCGACGAGCTCGGCTTCCCGGGCGCGCAGCTGGTCGCCGCCGCGAGCGAGGCGAAGTCGGCGTTGTTCGCGGCGACCACCGCGGCGGAGGCCGTCGGCGTCTTCGGGGTGCCGACCTTCGTCGTGCATCTGCCGGGGCGCGAGGACCTGCTCTACTGGGGCGTCGACCGCATGGCCTGGGCCGCGCGCGCGGCCGCGGGCGATGCGGTCGTCATGTAACTGGGCCGCGCGCATGCGGGCGTCCTGCAGGAGTTTGCCTCACGAGTGCTGGTGCGTCCGGGGGCCGCCCAGTCCTCGCGCTGTCACTCCCTTCGGTCGCGCCATCGCTGCGGATGGGCGGCCCCCGGACGCACCAGCCCTCGCACGGAAAGTCCATGGAACGCGCGCGCGCCGGCCTGCCCGCGCCTCTAGATCGTTTTGGCCGGGGGGTCCGAGTCGGGGATGGGACGGGCACGCCCGCCCCATCCCCGACCCTCCCGTGCAACGACCCCGGCTCGCGGTGTGGGTCGTGTCCGGATGCTCGAGCGAGCGCCAAGATATCCCGAGCACCCGAGCACCCGAGCACCCGAGCACCCGAGTACCCGAGCACCCGAGCGCGACACAGCTCCGTGAGCCGGCAAAGACGCGCGGGAGGGTCGGGGACAGGGCGGGCGTGCCCGTCCTGACCTCGACTTAGGCTCCCCGGCCACCACAAGAGGGAACCGCGACTGAGCCGGCGAACGCGCATTTCACGGACTTTCCGTGCGGGGTCTGGCGCAGGCGAGGGCCGTGAATCCACAGGGTCAGCGCGACCGAAGGGAAGCGCTGACCCGAGGACCTCACGGCCCTCGCCTGCGCCAGACCCCGTGAGGCAAACTCCGGCAAGATGCCCGCAAGCGCACGGCCCAGGCCTCATCGATAGCGGTCGGTGGCCTCGCGCAGGGCGGCGGCGATGCCGGGTTCGAAGGCCGAGTGGCCGCTGTCGGGGACGATGACGAGCTCCGAGCGCGGCAGTCGGCGGTGCAGGTCCCAGGCGTTCTCGAGCGGGCAGATGACGTCGTAGCGGCCGTGCACGATGGTGGTCGGGATGTGCTGGATCTTCACCGTGTCGGTGAGGAGCTGCAGCTCGTCGGCGAGGAAGCCGTGGTTCACGAAGTAGTGGCACTCGATGCGCGCGAAGGCCAGCGTGAAGTCGAGGTCGTCGCAGTGGGCGAGGCTCGCCTCGTCGGCGACCAGCGCGGCGACGCGGGTCTCCCACATGCTCCACGCACGGGCGGCCTCGGCCCGGACGCGCGGGTTGTCGCTGGTGAGGCGGCTGTAGTAGGCGGCGATCAGGTCGCCGCGCTCGGCCTCCGGGATGACGCCGACGAAGGCCTCCCAGGCGTCCGGGAACAGCATGCGGGTGCCGCGGCCGTAGAACCACTGCGACTCGCGCTGCGTGAACATGAAGATGCCGCGCAGCACCAGCTCGGTGACGCGGGCGGGGTGGGCCTCGGCGTAGGCGACCGCGAGGGTGCTGCCCCACGAGCCGCCGAAGACCTGCCAGCGCTCGATGCCGAGGTGCTCGCGCAGGCGCTCGATGTCGTCGACGAGGTGCCAGGTGGTGTTGTCCTCGAGCGAGGCGAAGGGCTCGCTCTGGCCGCAGCCGCGCTGGTCGAACAGGATGATGCGATAGCGGCGGGGGTCGAAGAAGCGGCGGTGCTTCGGGTCGGTGCCGCCGCCGGGGCCGCCGTGGAGGAACACGACTGGTTTGCCGGCCGGGTTGCCGGACTGCTCGAAGTAGAGGTCGTGCTGGGCGTCGACGGCGAGGCGTCCGAGGTGATAGGGCTCGATCGCCGGATAGAGGGCGCCGAGCGGGTCTGCGGCGCGGTGCGGGACGGAGTGGGCGGTGCGTGCGGCCATGGTCTTTAGCGATCTGCGAAGCGGTCGGTGGCGGCGACAAGGGCCTCGAGGATGCCGGGCTCGAAGGCCGAGTGGCCGGCGTCGGGGATGATCTGCAGGTCGGCCTCGGGCCAGGCGCGGTGCAGCTGCCACGCGCTGTGCAGCGGGCAGACCACGTCGTAGCGGCCCTGGACGATCACGCCGGGGATCTGGCGCAGGCGGCCGACGTTCTCCAGCAGCTGCAGCTCGCGCTCGAGGAAGCCGCGGTGCACGAAGTAGTGGGCCTCGATGCGGGCGAAGGCGAGGCTGAAGTCGTCGGTGGCGGCGTGGACCATGTGGTCCTCGCGCTGCAGCAGGAAGCTGGTCGCGGCCTCCCACACGCTCCACGCGCGCGCGGCCTCGCGGCGCACGGCCTCGTCGTCGCCGGTGAGGCGGCGGTGGTAGGCCCGCATCAGGTCGCCGCGCTCGGCCTCGGGGATCGGCGCGAGGAAGTGCTCCCAGGCGTCGGGGAAGAGCGCGCTCGCGCCGTCCTGATAGAACCACTGCAGCTCGCTGCGCCGCAGAAGGAAGATCCCGCGGAGCACCAGCTCGGTGACCCGCCGCGGGTGGGTCTGCGCGTAAGCCAGGGCCAGGGTGCTGCCCCACGAGCCGCCGAAGACCTGCCAGCGCTCGATGAGCAGGTGCGCGCGCAGGCGCTCGATGTCGGCGACCAGGTCCCAGGTGGTGTTGTCGCGCAGCTCGGCGTTGGGCGTGCTCCGGCCGCAGCCGCGCTGGTCGAACAGGACGATGCGGTAGGCGTCCGGGTCGAAGAAGCGCCGCTGCTGCGGGGAGGTGCCAGAGCCGGGGCCGCCGTGCAGGAACACGACCGGCTTGCCCTGCGGGTTGCCGGACTCCTCGTAGTAGAGGCTGTGCAGGCTCGAGACCTGCAGCATGCCGGTGCGATACGGCTCGATCTCCGGGTAGAGCGCGCGACGGGAGAGCATCGTCGGCAACGATGGCAAACGCGGGCGAGCACGTCCAGCGGGGGCACCCGCGTGGGTATGGCTCCAGTCACGGGTCTGCGGGAACGGCGCGAAACGGCGCGAGGCCGCGCGGAGCTTCGTCTGCCGCCGCAGGCCTTCCAGGCGCGTGAATTCGCGGGAACCGCCGCGGATGCGCCGACGATCGGCGGGGGAGGCCCCTGATACAGTCCGGGCCGTAGGAGATCTTGCTGTGCGCCCACGCTTCTCGCTGACCCTCGCCTCGCTCCTCGTCCTCGCTCTCGGCTGCGCCCACGGCCGCGACCCCTACGCCGCCACCGACAGCACCCTGGCCCTCGACCGGGTGGTCCTCTATCGCAACGGGGTCGGCTACTTCGAGCGCAGCGGCGGGGTCGAGGGCGACGTGCTGACGATCAAGGTCCGCAAGGATCAGATCAACGACCTGCTCAAGAGCCTGACGGTGGTCGACCGCCGCAACGGCCAGGCGGTCAGCGTCTCGATGCCGCTCGACCCGCAGGCGTGGGCCAACGCCGCGCTGGCGACGCTGTCGCCGGGGCAGGGCAGCCTCGCGCAGGTGCTCGACGCGCTGCGCGGCAACGAGGTCGTGCTCGGCACCACCCAGGGCAAGCTCCGCGGCCGCATCATCATGGTCGAGAAGATCGTCGACGAGCCCGACGCCTCGCCGCCGGCGCACAGCGAGCGGGTCACGCCGCCGCAGGCCGGCTCGCGCGACTATCGCGTCAGCCTGCTGAGCGGCAAGCGCATGGCGGTCGTCCGCCTGTCGAAGGTCCGCAGCGTGACCCTGCGCGACGGTGACCTCGCGCTGCAGTTTCATCGCAGCCTCGACGCCACCGCCGGTGAGGGCATGTTCCAGCAGGTCGCCGTCGACATCCGCCTGGCCGGCGCGAACAAACATGACCTCTCGGTCAGCTACGTGGTCGAGGCGCCGATGTGGAAGCCGACCTACCGGGTGGTCCTCCCCGAGGGCGGCACGGGCAAGGCGCTGCTGCAGGGCTGGGCAGTGGTCGACAACATCAGCGGCGAGGACTGGGGGCAGGTGACGATGAGCCTGACCTCGGGCGCGCCGATCGCGTTCCGCTACGACCTGCACACGCCGCGCATCGTGGAGCGCAGCGACCTGAGCGGCACCGGCATTCAGAAGCGGGCCGCGGTCGCGCTCGGGGAGACCAGCTACGGGCCGGCGAGCGGCGACGCGGACGGCGACGGCATCGCCGACGGCAGCGACAGGTGCCCGAGCGCCCCGGAGAGCTACAACGGCCACGCCGACGAGGACGGCTGTCCTGATAGCGCGCTGGTGAGCGTCGAGAGCGAGAAGATGGACGACATGGACGAGGAGTCGTCGATGGGCGGAGGGGTCGGGTACAAGGAGAGGTCCAGGGCCTCGGAGCTCAAGAAGAAGGCGAAGGCCCCCGCGAAGAGCGCCGCCGGGTCCAGCCGGCTTCCGTCGCCCGCGCCCGACGCGTGGGACGGGCCGTCCGGGAGCGCGAGCGCGCCGGCGCCGGCGCCGGCGTCGGCGCCCGCGGTCGACTACGAGTCGCTGCGACGCAGCACGCAGGCGAACGCGCGGGCGAAGAGCGTCAGCGGTCTGACGCGCTTCGACCTGGGCAACCGGGTGACGGTGCCCGACGGGACCTCGACGATGGTGGCGATCATCAACCAGGACGTCGAGGCCGAGCAGACCTTCCTGTTCCGGCCGGGCGGCGCGGGCTCGGGCTACGAGCAGAACCCGTACCGGGTGGTGCGCTTCAAGAACAGCACGCCCTTCGTGCTCGAGCCGGGGCCGATCAGCATCTACACCGGCGGGAGCTTCGTGGGCGAGGGCCTGTCGGAGGCGGTCGGGACCGGCACGAGCACGACGATCCCCTTCGCGGTCGAGCCGGGCGTGCTGGTCAGCTCGAGCTCGCAGTACACCGGCGAGGACATGCGGATCGTGCGGATCGTGCGCGGCGTGATCGAGGTCGAGAGCTTCCAGCGCATGACCACGACCTGGACCGTCAAGGGCCAGCCGAGCGGCGCGGGCTTCACGGTGCTGGTGCGCCAGAGCAAGCAGGGCGGCGGCTACACGCTCAAGTCCAAGATCGACGGCGCCGAGGAGCTGGCGGACGCGTACCTGATCCCCGTCAAGGTGGCGCCCAATCAGACCACCGGGGCCCTCGATGTGGTCGAGCAGACCCCCTCGAACACGACGCTGACGATCTGGGACAGCCGGGTGCCGCTGCTCTTCGACGCGGTGCTGCGGCTCAGCAACCTCGACGCCGCGACCAGGGCCCGCATCACGCCGCTGATCACGCTGCGTCAGGAGATCGGGCGCATCGACACCGAGCTGCAGGGCCTGGAGCTGCAGAAGATCGAGCTCGACCAGCGGGCCTCCGAGACCCGCGAGAACCTCGAGGCGATCAAGAAAGATCCGCGCGCCTCCGACCTGCGGGGCCGGCTCAGCAAGCGCCTCGAGGAGTTCACGCGCGACGGCGACAAGATCGGCCGGACCCTGGTCGAGCTGCAGTCGAAGCGCCTCGAGAAGAAGATCGAGCTCGAGGACCTGCTCCAAAACCTCGACCTCCGCGTCCCCGAGCCGCCCGCGACGCCCGCCCTGCCGGCCAAGAAGTAGCCCGCGGCACCCGGTCCCCGGGGGAATTTCCCCAAAGGTGCGAAGCGGCGTTTGCACCCCATCGCGGGCGTCTGCAAGGCCCGCGGGCCGGATCCCCCGTTGCGCTTTTTCGGTGATCGCGGGACTCTGGTCGTCGGGCCTGCGCATGCGCCGGAGACCACTGCCATGACGCGCGATGTCTCGGTCCGTCTACCGGCGGCCAACATGAGCAGTGGTTCCACGCGCGGCAGCCTGCCCGGCACGTCGATGTCTCGCCCCGACGCCCTCGGTCGGAACGCCGTCTCCAGCATCCGCGGCGGCGGCGGCGACGGCGACGGCCACGAGCCCGGCGACTGGATCCCGCCGAACAGCTTCGACGAGTACCGGCTCATCCGCCTGCTCGGCCGCGGCAGCATGGGCAGCGTCTATCTCGCGCACGACGACCTGCTCGACCGCTCCGTCGCCGTCAAATTCGTCGGCAACGTCGCCCCCGACGCCGAGGACCGCGAGCGCTTCCTCGTCGAGGCCCGCGCGGTCGCCCGCATCCAGCACCCGAACGTGATGGTCATCTATCGCGTCGGCGAGCTCGATGGCCACCCCTTCCTGATCACCGAGTACATCCGCGGCAAGAGCCTCGCCGACCTCGCCGTGCCGCTCCCGTGGCGCAAGGTGCTGGAGCTCGGCATCGGCCTCGCGCGGGGCCTGGCCACCGCCCACCGCATGGGCGTGCTGCACCGCGACATCAAGCTCGCCAACGCGGTGCTGAGCGAGGACGGCGAGGTCAAGCTGCTCGACTTCAGCCTCGCCAAGCTGATCGACGTCAGCGCCGCGGAGCCCGAGCCGGAGCAGATCGACGAGGCGGACGTCGGCGCGTCGATGCGGGCGGCCCTCGCCGCCGTCGAGCGCCACCTCGGCGAGGGCCGCGGGCCCCGCGTCGACCGCATGGCCGAGACCGTCAAGGTCGCGGCGGCGCTCGGGGTGTCGACCGAGGCCGCGCTCGACCCCTCGCCCCCCACGGGCGAGCCCTCGGGGGCGTGGATGCGGCGGGCGGTGTCGCTGACGCAGGCGGGCACGCTGCTGGGCACGCCGCACTACATGGCGCCGGAGCTGTGGCGCGCCGAGCAGGCCTCGCGGCGCTCCGACGTGTACGCGCTGGGGGTGCTGCTGTACATCCTGTGCGCCGGTCGGCCGCCGACGGAGGCGACCTCGCCGGTGGAGCTGGCGACGCGGGTCCAGGAGCAGGAGCCGCAGCCGCTGCTCGAGCGGGCGCCGCGGGTGGACCCGCGGCTGGCGGCGATCGTCGACCGATGCCTGCGCCGCGACCCCTTCGCCCGCTTCGGCTCGGCCGACGACCTGCGGGCGGCGCTCGAGCAGCTGACGCCGATGGGCCGCGAGCTGGCGATCCCCGAGGGCAACCCGTACCGCGGCCTGCAGGCCTTCGAGGCCCAGCACCGGGCGCTGTTCTTCGGCCGCAGCGTCGAGATCCGCTCGGTGGTCGAGCGCCTGCGCTCGGACGCCCTCGTCGTCGTCGCCGGTGACTCCGGCGCCGGCAAGTCCTCGCTGTGCCGCGCCGGCGTGCTGCCGGTTATCGAGGAGGGCGGCATCGAGCCCGGGCGCTCGTGGGCCAGCGCCGCGATGACCCCGGGCAGGTATCCCCTGCAGACCTTGACCGTCACGCTGGCTGTCCTCTTCGACATGACCGAAGAGACAGTCGCGGCGCTGATCATCGACGGCTCCGACGCGCTGATCCGCGGCATGCGCAAGCAGCTCGGCGACGTGCGCGGGCGCCTGCTCTTCGTCGACCAGCTCGAGGAGCTGGTCACCCTCGGCGAGCCGAAGGAAGTAGCGACCGTCGGACTGGTGCTCGCCCGCATGGCCTCGGGGATCCCCGGCCTGCGCGTGTTGACCACCGTGCGCGGCGACTTCCTGACCCGCGTCGCCCAGATCCCGACCCTCGGCGACGAGATCGGCCGGGCGATCTACCTGCTGCGCCAGCTCTCGCCGGAGAACGCCCGCGAGGCGATCGTCGGCCCCGCCCAGACCAAGGCCGTCAGCTTCGAGTCCGAGGCCCTGGTCGACGAGCTGGTCAAGTCCGGCTCGGGCGGCAGCCTCCCGCTGCTGCAGTTCGCCCTCGCCGAGCTGTGGGAGATCCGCGAGAAGGCCTCGGCGATGATCACCGCCGCCGACCTCGCCAAGATCGGCGGCGTCACCGGTGCGCTCGCCCGCCACGGCGACGGCGCACTGGCCCAGTTGCTGCCCGCCCAGCGCCGGGCCGGCCGTCGCGTGCTCATGCGCCTCGTCACCCTCGACGACACCCGCGCCAGCCTCAGCGAGGACGAGCTGGTCGCCGGCGAGGCCGCGGCCAAGGCGGCCCTCAGCGCGCTCGTGCAGGCTCGCCTCGTCGTCGTCCGCGAGGTCGGCGACCGCGTCGTCTATGAGATCGCCCACGAGGCCCTGCTGGCCGGCTGGACCACCCTGCGCGGCTGGCTCGACGAGGAGCGCGAGAGCCGGGCCGTCCGTCATCGCCTCGAGCTCGCGGTCGCCGACTGGGAGCGCCTCGGCCGCAGCAACGACGGCCTGTGGACCACCGTGCAGCTCAAGGAGTCGGCGCTGCTCGAGCCCGAGACCCTGCGGGCGAAGGAGCGCGAATTCCTCGACGCCAGCCGCACCGCGATGGCTCGCGGTCGGCGGCTGCGGCGCGCGGCGATCGTCCTGCTGCCGGCGATCGCGGTGCTGACCTACGGCGGTCTATGGCTCAAGGGACAGGTCGAGCTCGGCCGCAAGATCGACGCGCACGTCGCGTCGGCTGCGCACAAGGTCGACGACGCCGAGCAGCTCCAGCGCTCCGCGGATGTGCTGCGCGCGCAGGCCCTCGAGCTCTTCGACGGGGCCAAGGCGGTGGCCGCGGAGTCGCTGTGGGAGCAGTACGGCGGCGACATGGCGCGCATCGACGCGAGCCTCGGCGAGGCCGGCTCCGAGCTCGAGTCAGCGCTGGTGCTCGACGCCTCGCGCGAGGATGTCCGGGCCCGCCTCGCGGAGGTGCTCTTCAAGCGGATGCTCGTGGTCGAGACGATGCACGAGACCCGGCGCCTCGACGAGATGCAGGCGCGGCTCGAGCTCTACGACGTCGAGGGCGCGCTGTGGCGCCGCTGGAACGCGCCCGCCGAGCTGCGGATCACGAGCGTGCCCGCGGGGGCGGTGGCGGCGCTCGAGCGCTACGAGCCGGGCGAGCACCGGCGGCGCGTCCCGACGCTCATGCGCAACATCGACACCACGGCGCCGAGCGCCGTCAGCCTGGCGTCCGGCTCCTACCGCCTGATCTTCCAGTTGCCCGGCTACGAGACCGTGTACTACCCGCTGAGTGTCACCCGCGGCGAGCAACTGGACGTCACGGTGTCGATGCCGCGCAAGCACACGCTGCCGCCCGGCTTCGTGTACATCCCGGCCGGCCGGTTCTTGCTCGGCAGCTTCGACCTCGAGCCGATCCGCAGCTTCTTCGCCGCCGATCCGGGCCGGCCGGCCGACACCGGCGCGTATCTGATCGCCCGCCACGAGACGACCAACGCCGAGTACATCGAGTTCCTCGAGGCGCTGCCGCCCGAGCTTCGTGCGGCCCGCCTCGGCCCCGAGGTCGCGCGCTGGGAGGCCGGCCTCGGCCTGACGCAGCTCGACGACGGCGCCTGGCAGTTCGAGCTCAAGATCGGCGAGGAGGTCCAGACGGTGCGGCGCGGCGAGCGGGTCCGGCTGCCCGGGGAACTCGCGGTCGACTGGCTCGAGCTGCCGGTCTCGGGCCTCACCTGGTCCGAGGCCCAGGCCTACGTCGACTGGCTCGAGCGCGGCGGCAAGCGGCCCGGCGCCCGCCTGTGCAGCGAGCGTGAGTGGGAGCGCGCGGCCCGGGGCGCGGACGACCGGCAATTCCCGCACGGCGACAGCCTGTCGATCGGGGACGCCAACTTCGGGACCCAACAGGCCGGCGTCGAGCTGGCCCCGAGTGTGATCGGCTCCTACCCGATCTCCGAGAGCCCCTTCGGCGTCATGGACATGGCGGGGAGCGTGGTGGAGTGGGTCTCGAGCTACGACGACAGCTCCAACAAGGTCACGCGCGGCGGCGGGTATCTGTTCGAGAAGAGCTCCGCGGCGATCGCCAACCGGGCGCCGCTGGACCCCAACCTCCGCGCCGTGAAGGCCGGAATTCGGGTGTGCGCGACCCCTCAGCCGGGGACCGCGAGCGGCATGTAGGTCGCTCGCCGACGCGGTGTCGATGGCACATGTCCCACATCGTGACACCGATCTTTTTCACATCTAGGCGAGACCGCGATGACCTGCTACGGTCGAATGGTTCGGAGGGGTGGGGCATGTTTCAAGTCAAGCAATTGGTTCCGGTGGTTGTCCTCGCGGCGCTGAGTGGCGGCTGCTATCAGGGGATCGATGGTCTCGACTTGACCGACGAGATCTCCGAGATGCGAGAGCTGCACAACAACAACGTCCAGCTCAATGGCCTGAAGTTCAACGACTTGGTCCTCAACGGGCTCAAGTTCAACGGGCTCAAGTTCAACGACGTGAACTTCAACGGGCTCAAGTTCAACGGGCTCAAGTTCAACGACGTGCAATTCAACGGGCTCAAGTTCAACGACGTGAACTTCAACGGGCTCAAGTTCAACGGCTCGAACCTCACCGCCACGACCCTGATCAAGGGTAAGATGGTCGAGTTCCGCGGTGAAGATCTCGTCGGCGGCGAGCTCACCTTCACGGCCTTCGGCCTCGACGCCAAGGACCAGCCCAGCAGCGCCGACTTCGTCATCCGCATCAACGATGTCTATACTGACGAGGACTACGACGACATCTACTACTACGACCTCTCCCTCGCCGTCGCGGGCAGCGAGTCGTGGGAGCCGCTGTGTGTCGACGCGGCCAACAACCCGCTGCCGGTCATCCCGCTGCGCAACTACTGGGACGAGAAGACCGGCGATCGCATCGACGACCCCGATGTCGTCACCTTCGCCTGTACCAGCGGCGTGCTGGCCCACTGCGTCCAGTGGGGCTACCGCCCGTGGGAGGAGTCGATGCAGTGTGAGGAGGGCAAGGGGAAGAAGGGCAAGAAGAAGAAGAAGGACTGCGAGACGGTGTCGCTGACGGACTACCACCAGGCCTGCACCCGGATGGCCCGCGCCGACTACTGCGGCGACGGCACGCCCTGGACCGTGCCCGGCACGCCGATCGACATCTTCGACCACCTGAGCCCGCAGATCGAGACGCAGGAGACCAAGTGGCCGGTCGAGGCCGAGTGGACCCCGGACGGCGCCTACTGCCTCGATGACATCCGCCAGCAGGCCTGGAAGGCCGACGGCCTGTATCCGAAGTGCCCCAAGCCGCTGGCCAAGAAGAAGGGCGACTGCGGCTCGCTGGACGACCACCGGGCGCTGCTCGTCAGCCGCTTCGAGCCGGTGAAGAAGAAGGAAGAGAAGAACCACGGCAAGAAGTAAGCTGCGCCCCCGGGGAGACCCGACTCGCGGCCGGGCGCGCAGGCGTCCGGCCGTCGGCGTTTGATGGGCGCAAGTGCGCCGGGACGGGCGACGCGGGCGGGCGGCCTCTGGTGTACCCTGCTGCGGCCATGCCGACCGTCGAGTTCGAGCGCGAGAAGACCGTCGAGGTCACCGACCCGGACCTCACGCTGCTCGAGATAGCCCGGGAGGCCGGGATCCCGCACGCATCGGCCTGCGGCGGCAACGGTCGGTGCTCGACCTGTCGCGTGGTGATCCTCGAGCACCCGGAGCACTGTGAGCCGCGCAACGCGGTCGAGGCCCGGCTGGCCCGCGCCAAGGGCTTCGAGGACAACATCCGCCTGGCCTGCCAGACCTGCATCACCGGGTCGGTGAAGCTGCGCCGGCTGGTGATCGACGAGGAGGACCTGCAGCTCGCCCAGGACGGCACCCCGCAGACGACCGGCAAGGACCGCCAGCTGGTGCTGCTGTTCAGCGACATCCGCAACTTCACGCCCTTCGCCGAGAGCCACCTGCCCTACGACGTGATCCACATCCTCGGCCGCTACTTTCGCAAGGTCGGCGAGCCGGTGCTGCGCCACGCCGGCTACATCGACAAGTACATGGGCGACGGCATCATGGCGATCTTCGGCCTCGAGCGCGCCACCGCGGCCGAGGCCTGCCTCGACGCCGTGGCCGCGGCGCTGGGCATGCTCGACAGCCTGAAGGACCTGAACGCGTACCTCAGCAAGCAGTTCGACACCGAGTTTCGCATCGGCATCGGCATCCACGTCGGCTCGGTGATCATCGGCGAGATGGGCCACCCGCAGAAGATGCAATTCACGGCGATCGGCGACGCCGTGAACATCGCCAGCCGCATCGAGTCGGCGACCAAGGAGCTGCACGTGTCGCTCCTGGTCTCCGAGCAGGTCCAGGCGCTGCTCGGCGACGCGGCCCGCTACGGCGTGTCCGGGCGCGTCAACCTCAAGGGCAAGAGCGGCGAGCACCTGCTCTACGAGGTCACCGGCCTCAACGTCGCGGTCCCGGAGACCGAGCCGCTGCCCGGCGCCCGCACGCCGGTGCCGTGAGCGCCGGTCCGTGAGCGCCGGTCCGTGAGCGCCAGGTCGTGAGCGCCGGTCCCGCGCGATTCATTCAGCCGGCCGCGGCGCGGGCCGGTCGCTTGCTCGGCCTGGCGGGCTTGCTCGGCGCTTGCAGCTGATGCCACGCCGCGAGCACGCTGGCCTCGCGCTCGCGGGTGATGCCGGCGCGCAGCTTGGCCTGGCGCTCGGGCGGGAGGGTGGCCCACCACTCGAGGGTGGCCTTCACCGTTTCCGCGAGCGGGCGGTGGGTCAGGCCCCGGGCGATGGCCTTCGCGCTGCTGGTGGTGGTCATGCCGACGCCGTCCTCGACCGGCGGGACCCACACCGGCATGTCGCTCCACGGCGCGATCTGCTGGGCCTCGAGGAATTCTTGCGAGGCCCAGGTGAAGCGCGCGTCGCTGCCGGAGACGGACTTGCAGGCGTCGAGCATGGCGCCGACGCCGAGCGGCAGGGCAGGGCCGTTGGCGTTGAAGACGCCGACGGCGCCGCGCTCGAGGGTGGTGAGGATGAAGCCGGCGAGGTCGCGGACATCGATGAGCTGGACCGGGTCGGAGGGGTCGCCGGGGGCGAGCACCTCGCCGCCCTGGGCGACGCGCACGGGCCAGTAGGAGAAGCGGTCGGTGGGGTCGCCGGGGCCGACGATGAGGCCGGGGCGGATGTTGGTGGTGCGGCCGGGGAGGGCGGCCTCGACGGCCTGTTCACAGAGGGCCTTGAGGGCGCCGTAGAACGGGAGCACGTCCTCGGAGCTGGGGTCGGGCATGGTGGCGACTGGATGTGACTCGTCGATGCCCGGCTTCGTGGTGTCGGCGTACACGGAGATCGATGAGACGAAGACGTACTGGCGGACGTGGGGGGCCAGCATATCGGCGGAGGCGCGCACGACCCGGGGCACGTAGCCGGAGGTGTCGATGACGGCGTCCCAGCTGCGGCCTTGCAGGGCCCGGAGGTCGCCGTCGCGGTCGCCGCGGAGCTTCTCGACGTCGGGGAAGAGGTTGGGCCTGGTCTTGCCGCGGTTGAAGAGGGTCGGGGTGTGGCCGCGCTGCTGCATGGCCTCGACGAGGTGCGGCCCGAGGAAGCCGGTGCCGCCGAGGACCAGGATCCTGAGGCGTTCGCCGCCGAGCAGCACCGGCTCGGGCGCCAGCGCGGGGCCGGGGCCGCCGGTGGTCGGTCCCGGCGCGGGCGGCTGCGTGCTCGCTGCGGGGCCGCTCGCCCGATGACACGCGGCCAGAGCTGCGAGCGCGCCCACAGTTCGCATGAAGTGTCGTCGCTGGATCGGCGTGCTCACGGCTGTCCTCCACGCCGGCCGCGGGCTCGCGGACAGGCGTCGTCCTGGGACCCGAGCGCGCGTCCCAGGGTTTCACGGCCCCCTCGAGGCCCGCGCACATCGCCGCGGAACCGTGTCCGCCGGCCCTCGACGTACACTCGCTCGGTATGCGCCGCCCGTCGCCCACGCCCGCGCCCCGCAGTGACATGTCCCCGGAGACAGGTCCGGTCGCGGCCCTGCTGCGCGGCCTGCGAGCGCTCGTCGCCGTCGAGCCGCACGAGGTCGCGGCGACGCTGTGGTCGGCCGCGCTGTTCTTCATCATCCTGTGCAGCTACTACATCGTCCGCCCGCTGCGCGACGCGATGGGCCTCGAGGGCGGGGTGCGGGCGCTGCCGTGGATGTTCACGGCGACCTTCGCGGCGATGCTGCTGGCGGTGCCGCTGTTCTCGTGGGTGGTCGCCCGCTGGCCGCGGCAGGTCTTCATCCCGCTGGTGTACCGCGCCTTCGCGCTGATGCTGCTCGGCTTCTTCGCGGCGCTGCAGCTGGCGAGCGGCGCGGCCCTGGTGGTCGTCGCGCGGGTCTTCTACGTGTGGGCGGCGGTGTTCAGCCTGTTCGTGGTCTCGGTGTTCTGGGAGTACATGGCGGACCTGTGGCGGCGCGAGCAGGGCGAGCGGCTGTTCGGCTTCATCGCCGCGGGCGGGACGGCGGGCGCGGTGGCGGGGCCGCTGCTGACCGGGTGGCTCGCGCCGCGGCTCGGCCCGGCGTATCTCGTGCTGGTGTCGGTGCTGGGCCTCGAGCTCGCGGCGCGCTGCGTCGGTCGGCTCGGCCGGGTCGCGGCCGCGGCCGCGGGTCCCGGTTATGCACCGAGCCGCGACCTCCCGATCGGCGGGGGCGTATTCGCCGGCTTCACGCTGGCGCTGTCGTCACCGCCGCTGCTGAGGATCTGCGGCTATGTGCTGCTGCTGGCGATCACCGGCACCTTCCTCTACATCGAGCAGATGACGATCGTCGAGGCGAGCGTCGCCGACCCGGCCGCGCGCACGGTGCTGTTCGCCAACATCGACCTCGCGGTCAACCTCGCCACGATCGTGCTGCAGAGCGTGGTGCTCGGGCGGATCTTGCCGCGCCTCGGCCTCGGCTGGACCCTCGCCGCGCTGCCGCTGGTGTCGCTGGCCGCCTTCCTGGCGCTCGGGGCGGCGCCGGTGCTCGCGGTGGTCGTCGGGGCGCAGATCGCCCGCCGGGCGGCCGACTACGCGGTGTCGAGGCCGGCGCGCGAGGTGCTGTTCACGCTCGTCGACCGCGAGTCGAAGTACAAGGCCAAGAACTTCATCGACACGGGTGTGTACCGCGGCGGCGACGCGCTCGGCGCGTGGGTGTTCCACGGCCTGCGTGGGCTCGGCCTCGGGCTGTCGGGCCTGGCGCTGCTGGCCGCGCCGATCGCCGCGCTGTGGGCGGTGGGCAGCGTGATGCTGGGGCGGGCGGCGCGTCCGCGGCTCGGCGGCTGACGGCGGGCGTGGGCGCGAGAACGAGCGTCGCCTCGGGCGTTGACGGCGCCTCAGCTCTTCGGCGCGTCGAGCCGCTGCACCGACAGGATCTGGCAGACGCGTTCGACGATGGTGTCCAGGCTGGCGGGCTTCTGGATGCAGCCGACGGCGCCCAGGTGGCCCTGGATCTCCATCAGCTGCTCGATCGGCAGGCCGCTGAGGATGACGACCGGCAGCGGGCGGACGTCGCCGACGTTGGCGGCCCGTCGGACCATCTTCATCGCCGTGTCGCCGCGCATGTCGGGGAGGTTGATGTCGAGCAGCAGCAAGTCCGGCTGGAAGCGCAGCACGACCGCGACGAGCAGGAAGCCCTTGTCCAGGGTCTCGACGGTGAAGCCGGCCTCGGTCAGCGCGCCCTTGACCACTCGGGCCGTCGCGGCGTCGTCCTCAACCACCAGTACCCGCGGTGCGCGTGTCGTCACGGCAAGAGGTTGCCCATGAACGCCTGTGTCGTCCAGATCAAACTGCGCCTGAGGGGCCGCAGCGGCGCGCCAGAGCTTGCCTCGGCCGGGGCGCTGTGCGAGGTTTCGCCGCCGATGAGGTCTGTGACCCCGGCCCGGCGCGCGCCCGGCTCCTGCGCCGCGCCGCGCGGTTGCGATACGGGCGGCGCGCTCGGGGCGGGGCGATGAAGCTGCTCGTGGTGCTGGTGTTCGCGGCCACGTACCTGCTGGTGGCGACGCGGCGGCTGGCCTGGCTGCCGATCGGTCGGGTCGGGGGCGCGCTGCTGGGCGCGGCGGTGATGGTCGGGATCGGGGCGCTGACGCCGGCCCAGAGCTTCGCGGCGATCGACCACGACACGATCCTCCTGCTGTTCGCGATGATGCTGCTGATCACCTACCTCGAGCGGGGCGGGCTGTTCGAGCGCGTCGCCCTCGGGGCGCTGCTGCTCGCGCGCACGCCGATGCAGCTGCTCGTGCTGGTCTCGCTGCTGTCGGCGGGGCTGTCGGCGGTGTTCGTCAACGACGCGGTGTGCCTGCTGCTCACGCCCGTGGTCATCCGCGTCGCCGTGCGCGCCGGGCTCCCGCTCGCGCCGTATCTGCTGGCGATCTGCAGCTCCGCCAACCTCGGGAGCGCGGCGACCCTGGTCGGCAACCCCCAGAACATGATCATCGGCAGCCTGAGCGGGATCGGCTTCGTCGAGTTCATGCTGCTCGCCGGACCCCCGGCGCTCGTCGGCGTGGCGATCAACACCGCGCTGCTGTGGCTGTACTACCGGCGCCGCTTGCCGGCCGGACCGCTCGCGTCGACGGTCGAAGCGAGCGCGCTGGCCCCCCTCGATCCGCTGGTCATCCCGGTCACGCTGGCGGTCGTCGTCGGCTTCATCGCGGGCGCTCACCTCGGCTATGTCGCGCTGGCCGGCGCCCTGGTGTTCGTGGTCCGCGACCGTGAACCACCCGAGGTCGCGCTGGCGCGGGTCGACTGGGGGCTGCTGGTGTTCTTCTGCGGGCTCTTCATCGTCGTGCAGGCGCTGGCCGGCACCGGCCTTGTCGAGCTCGCGTGGGCCCAGGCCGCGCCGCCGCAGCTCGACACGCCGGCGCGGCTGGCCGGCTTCGCGGGGCTGGTGGCCGCCGGCTCGAACGTCGTCTCCAACGTGCCGATGGTGCTGCTCGCGGGTCCGCAGGTCGGGCAATTCGCCGACCCGACGCTGGCCTGGGTGGCTCTGGGTCTGGCGACCACGGTGGCGGGCAACCTGACCCTGCTGGGTTCGGTGGCCAACCTCATCGTCGCCGAGCAGGCGCGGCGCCACCACGAGCTCGGCTTCTTCGAGTACCTGCGCTTCGGCGCGGTCTCGACCCTGGTCGTCCTGCCGGTCACGGTCGCGATCTTGTGGATCGAGCTGCGCCTGCGCGGGGGCTGATCGACCTGTCCTCTGAGACAGATGGTGCGTGGGCTTCGAGCGCGCAGGATCAGGCCGGGCGCGTCTCGAGGGCCTGGCGCACGCGCAGCGCCAGGGCCTCGAAGCTGCAGGGCACCACCAGCCGGTCGCCGGCGGGCCCCGCCGCCTGGGCGCTCGGGGCCAGCCACAGCAGGCGCAGCTCCGGGAGCCGCTCGCGCAGGCGCCGCGAGATCAGCTCCGGGCCGCAGCCCGGCAGCGCGCACGGGACCAGGGCGAGCGCGACCCGGCGCTCAGGGACCTGCGCTTCAGGACATGTCCCGACGAGCAGGTCGACGGCGAGCGCGAGTCGGTCGGTCGCGAGCACGCGATAGCCGAGGTGACGCAGGACCGTGGCGAGGGCGCGGCGCAGGTCGAGGTCGGGCTCGAGCAGCAGCAGCGTCTCGACGCCGGGCAGGTCCTGGACCGGACCGGCCTCGACCTCGTCGGTTCGCGGGGCCGAGAACACCCGCGGGAGGTGGAGCTCGCGGAGCAGCGCGCCGCCGGCTCCGCGACCGGGCCGCAGCGCCCCGCCGGCGCTCGCGGCGATGGTGCGGGCCAGAGCGAGCGACATACCGTCATCGTCGTCGTCATCGCCCGGCGGGCCGTCGGTCTCGGCCTGCAAGGTCAGGCGCAGGTACTCGCCCGCGGGCAGCGCCTGCTCGCGGGCCCGCTCGACGCCGAGGGTCGCGGGGCCGAGCTCGAGCGCCACCCGGCCGCGACCGAGCCGCTGCCGCGCGTCGCGGGCGAGCAGGACGAGCAGCAGCTCGAGCAGCCGGGGGTCGATGCGCGTCACCCAGCGCAGGCTCGGCGGCGTGAAGGTCAGGGCGATCGCCGGACCGAGCAGGCGCGCGAGGGTCGGCTGCATGCGCGCGAGCAGCTGCCCCGGGACCACGTCGACGGGCTCGAGCAGCTGACGCCGCGCGTAGCCGAGGAGCTGACGGGCGAGCTCGTCGGCGCGACGGGCGACCTCGCCGATCCGGCTCTGGGCCCGGGGATCGTCGCGCACGGCCGGCAGGTCCGCGAGGATCTCGGCGACCAGCGGGCGCAGGTCGGCGCTGACGCCCGCGGCCAGCTCGCCGAGCGTGGCCATGCGTCGGGCGAGGTGCAGCTGGTGACCGAGCGCGACGCGGGCGCTGATGTCCTCGCGGACGATCACGAGGCCGCCGTCGACCGGCACCAGGCTGACGTTGAACCACAGTTCGCGCCCGCCCGGCAGTGGTACGCGCTCGAGCTGCTGCAGCTGCGGTCCGCCGGACAGCGCCGCCAGCTCGCGCTCCGCGGACGCGAGGTCGTGCTCCCCCGACTCGGCGCGCAGCGGCAGCTCGGCGTCGAGGCGGCCCAGCAGCTGCGTCGACGTCAAGCCGGCGGCCCGCACGAAGGCCCGGTTGGCCCCGCGATACCGCAGCGCCCGGTCCTTCCACGCGACCCGCTGCGGCAGGTGGTCGAGGACCTGTTGTAAGTCGCGCGCCGTCTGCCACCCGCCGAGCCCCGCCGCCAGTCCACGCAGCGCCAGCTGCTGCCCGCCGCTCCAGGGGGCCGCGCCGCCCGCGAGCAGCAGCGCCCCGGCGCCCTCGGCGAGGGTCAGCGGCGCGAGCAGCAGCGCAGCACCGGGGGCCAGCCGCAGCCCGGCGCGCGCCTCGGGCGGCAGCTCGTCCGCGGTCCCGGACGCGGCCTGACCCTCGGTGAGCGCGGTCACCCATCCGGGCGGGAGGCGCAGCAGCAGCTCCGGGCCGGCCAGACGCCGCTCACGCGACCCGAGCGCCCGGACGGCGGCTCCGTCGTCGCGCAGCCGGAGCAGGGCGGCCAGCTCGGCGCCGAGGCCCTCGGCGAAGCCCGCGAGGAGCCGCTCCGGGGCCTCGCCGCCGCGAGAGGCCTCGAGCGCGGCGCACAGGGCCGCGAGGCAGCGCGCGTCCCCGGGCGTGGCAGGCATGGCAGAGGGCTCGGGCATCGCCGCGGCGGGATAGTACCGCAGCGGGTCGCGGGTCGCGGCAGGGGTGCTGGCCGCGCCGGAGATTCGCGCGAAGCGGTCGCCTCGGCTAGTGTGCGGGCCCATGTCTGCCCCGCCGAGCGCGCTGCTCCTCGACCTCGATGGCACCCTGATCGGCAGCGAGATGGTCCACGCCGCCGGGCTGGCCCGCTTCTGCCGCGATCGCGGGGTCGTGCTCAGTCAGGCCGAGGCGCTCTACGTGATCGGCCACGGCTGGCACGAGATCTACAGCGAGCTGCGGCTGGGCGAGCGCCTCGGCGTCGACCTGCACGCCGTGATCACCGGCACCGTCGCGGCCAAGGAGGTCCTGTTCGGCGAGGGGCTCATGATGCCGGTGCTGCCCGGTGCCCGGGAGATCTTCGCGCTCGCCCGGACCGCCGCGATCCCGGTGGCGATCGTGACGGGCTCGGCCCGCATCGAGCTCGAGCACGCCCTGCCGACCCTCGGGCTGCGCGCCGAGCACCTCGCGGCCTGCGTCTGCGCCGAGGACGTCCCGCGCGGCAAGCCCCACCCCGACGGCTACCTGCAGGCCGCTCGCCAGCTCGGCGTGGCGCCGGAGCGCTGCCTGGTGATCGAGGACAGCGAGGCCGGCATCGCCGCCGGGCTGGCCGCCGGCATGCGCGTGGTCGCCAGCGCCGCCGGCAACCCGCCGCGCGGCGCCTCCGGGCACCAGGACCAGTCGCGCGCCCACCTCCAGATCGCCTCCCTCGCCGGCCTGACCCTGGCCGACCTCGCCGCGATGATGGCCGGGGCCCGCCGGTGAGCCCGCGCGGGTCCTGCGCGGCGGTCTCTCGACCTGTCCCTGGGCGCAGCTGGACCTGTCCGATCGTACCTGTCCCGAGGCGCAGTATCGCCTGTCCGGGACGACATGCTCGATCGTACCTGTCCTGTGGGGCAGGGGCGGCGCGGTGAGTGGGCCGGCCCTGGTGCTGGTGCCCGACGCCGACGCGCGGGTCGATCCCGGGCGGCCGGTGCTCGGCGTGGCGCCGGGGCTGCGCCTGGCCGACGCGGCCCGTCGGGCCGGATTCGCCGCCGTTTACGTGCTCCCGGGGACCCGCGCGAGCCCGCCGGGCGCGAGCCCGGGCTCGGCGGGAGATCGCCTCGATACGGCCGCCTTGGTGGTCCTCGAGAGCGCCGCGATCGAGCCGGCGGCGCTGCTGCGACTGATCCATGCCGGGGGCGAGGGCAGCCTCTTCGACGAGCGCGGGCGGCCGGTCGCGTGGTGGAGCGCACGGCTCGCGCGTTTGCCCGCGGCGCTGCCGGTGACCGAGGCGCTCGCGTCGCCGGACGCTCCGTCGCCTGCCGAGGTCGCGCGGCTGGTCGACGCTGGTGATCGACCGCGGATGGAGGCGCTGATCGTGCGCGCCACCGCGGCCGAGGGCCCGGGTCGGACGGCGGACCCGGCGCCGCCCTCGCCGTGGCGTCGCTGGCTCGAGCTGCCGCTGCTGCGCTGGCTCTGCGCGCGCCGCTGGCCGCCGGGGCAGATCGAGGTCGTGGCGCTGCTGCTCGCCGCGCTCGCGGGGGCGGCGGCGCTGCTGCCGTCGGGGCTCGGGCTGGTGCTGGCGGCGGCGCTGCTGCTGGTCGGCGTCCAGGTCGCGGCGCTGCTGCCCGAGCTGCGCCGGCTGGTGGCCGCAGGTGGCGGGGCGCGGGCAGGTTGGTTGACCCCGGCGATCCGTCCCTTCGGCCACGCGTCGCTGGTCGCCGCGCTGACCTATCGACTCGTGGCCGAGGTCGGGCGCACGGGCGTGGCCGACCTGGTGCTGCTGTTGGTCGGCGCTGCGGCGGCCTTGTTGTCGCTGGCGCAGGCGCGCGCCGTGCTGCGCCGTCCGAGCGCCGTGCCCTTCGAGTTGCCGAGCGTGGAGGGCCTCGCGGCCCAGCTCGAGGTGCCCTTGCCGGCGTGGTTGAGGACCCCGGTGCGCGCCGAGATCCTGGTGTTTCTCCTGGCCTGGGTCGGTCCTGGCTTGCCCTGGGGGGTGCTCGTGACGGTCGGTCTGGCGCGGCTGTGGCGATGGTTCATCGGCCACCCTGACGCACGCGCGCACTGACGTCTGACCTGAGCGTGACGGCCCGGGCCAGGCCCGCGCCGCGACCGATCTCAGTGATGCGCGGCATGTTCGTCGATCGCATGCGTGCGTCTGCGCCATGGATCGCGCCGGCCGCCCCGCGCGCTCGCTTGTGTGGGCGCTCGCCGGCGTGATCGGGCGTGCCACGCGTTTGACCGCGTTTTTGGCCGGTGCTAGCCTGCCCCGGTCCACGCAGTTTCCCGCGTGGATGCCCGTCTCATGCGCAAGATTCCCCTGCTTCCGCTTCGCGAACTCATCGTCTTCCCGCACGAGGTCGTGCCCCTGTTCGTCGGCCGCGAGAAGTCGATCAACGCCCTGGAGGAGGCGATGGCCACCGACCGCGCGATTCTCCTGTGCGCGCAGAAGAAGGCGAAGGTCAACGACCCGCGCCCGGAGGGCATCCACAACTTCGGCACCATCGGCAGCATCATCCAGCTGCTGCGCCTGCCCGACGGCACCGTGAAGGTCCTGGTCGAGGGCAAGAGCCGGGCCCGCATCGGCAAGTACATCGATCACGACAAGTACTTCCTGGTCGAGGCCGAGGTCCTGGAGACCCCGGTCGTCAGCGCCGAGGACGAGCCCGAGATCGCCGCGTTGATGCGCTCGGTCCAGCAGACCTTCGAGAACTACGTCAAGCTCAACAAGCGCGTGCCGCCGGAGCTGGCGGTCAGCGTGCAGAGCATCGACAGCCCGTCGCGCATGGCCGACACCATCGCCGCGCACGTCAACTTCAAGCTCGCCGCCAAGCAGGAGCTGCTGGAGACCGAGTCCATCCGCGCCCGCCTGGAGAAGCTCTACGAGCTGATGCAGAACGAGATCGAGATCCTCCAGGTGGAGAAGAAGATCCGGACGCGCGTCAAGAAGCAGATGGAGAAGAACCAGAAGGAGTACTACCTCAACGAGCAGATGCAGGCGATCCAGAAGGAGCTCGGCAGTCAGGACGAGTTCAAGAACGAGATCGCCGAGCTCGAGGAGCGAGTGCGCCGCCGCAAGATGTCCCCCGAGGCCACCGACCGCCTCAAGAAGGAGCTGCGCAAGCTCAAGATGATGAGCCCGATGAGCGCCGAGGCGACCGTCGTGCGCAACTACATCGACACCGTGCTCGCGCTGCCGTGGGAGGAGCGCACCGTCGAGAAGCTCGACGTCACCGAGGCCGAGCAGATCCTCGACGCCGACCACTACGGCCTCGAGAAGCCGAAGGAGCGCATCATCGAGTACCTCGCGGTGCGTTCGCTGGTGCCCAAGCTCAAGGGCCCGATCCTCTGCCTCGTCGGCCCGCCCGGCGTCGGCAAGACCTCGCTGGCCAAGAGCGTGGCCAGGGCCACCAACCGCAAGTTCGTGCGCGTCTCGCTCGGCGGCGTGCGCGACGAGGCGGAGATCCGCGGCCACCGTCGGACCTACATCGGCGCGATGCCCGGCAAGATCATCCAGGGCCTGCGCAAGGCGGCGAGCAGCAACCCGGTGTTCCTGCTCGACGAGATCGACAAGATCTCGATGGACTTCCGCGGCGACCCCTCGGCCGCGATGCTCGAGGTCCTCGACCCGGAGCAGAACAACACCTTCGTCGACCACTTCCTCGACCTCGACTACGACCTCAGCGACGTGCTGTTCCTGTGCACCGCGAACTCGCTGCACTCGATCCCGCTGCCGCTGCAGGACCGCATG
>Ga0075152_10000616_pt1 | contig 25961 bp, 19 predicted proteins | sample JI61114C2DNA_FD_70964 | JGI IMG/M metagenome (GOLD analysis project Ga0075152, IMG submission 70964) | Wastewater effluent complex algal communities from Wisconsin, to seasonally profile nutrient transformation and Carbon sequestration -... | ecosystem: Engineered > WWTP > Effluent > Algae...
GCGATGATACAACATGCAACTGGCAAAGTATTGTGCCGGACCCGACTGCCCATCGCCATTCTTAAATCCATTCACCCCGCCTCCTTTTTCAAAACCAACATCAGCCGTAAATGAAATTGCTGCCTTGCTAAGGCCATTGGAATCCTTTCTTTGGAGATAACGAATCAAAATGCTATTGTCGGAATGAAATCTTTTCCGATCGGGATTGCCTGCTGCATCCGTTCCGTAATAATCATTCGTAAGCAGTTTGATGTATTCATTTGGTGTCCATGTAATGTTCATACCAAACCCCGGAAGGCTATTGAATTTCCCATAACTCTGCCAACCATTGATAACCCACGGTTCAATTTTTAATTTTTCATTCGGGAAAATTTGAATACGCATGCCATTAAAAAACCATGGCGTATTGTCCGATGTAAAAGAAGCTTGGTACTCCCAATTCTCGGATTGATAATACGAGTTTAAACCTATATAAGACATGAACATTCCGAAGTCCACATTGATTCCATTCCATTTGTTGAAATGATAGCCACCATAGGCCTCGCTCAAATAACGATAAACATTGGCCAACTCATACTGCCCTCTATATGGACTGTAGTCATTTCTTGGCACCACAACTGAACGAGTGCCAAACTGTGTCATGATTCTTCCCCTAGCCCCTTTGTAATAAAAATCACCACCAAGATTTGCAGATGACAAGGTCATTTCGTTGTGTCTGGCAAGGGCAGTTGACCCAACAACCGTGTTGTCAATCGGATCGTGAAATGAATATGTATAATTCACATCAATCATAACGCTACCTGTAAAATACTTTCCAACCAGCACCGCTGAATCACGGCGATCACTTCCGTTCTGCCATGTCAAATCCATGGGCTTATACGGTTGAACAGTGCCAATCACTACATGCGTTGAAGTATCCTTTTGGGCATGAATCAGAATTGAATGCAGAATCAGCCAAAAAGCAAGACTTTGTTTTTTCATTATCTATTTTTATTAGTTTATTATTTTAAACTTCGAATTGAATATTCCTTCTCATTTTCATAAGATTCATACGCTCTTAAGCAAACCTTTCTCCTTGAAAATATCTTTTCAACTTTTGTTTCAGTTATAAGCAAGCAATACCACCATGAGTTTTCTATTGAATCTCATTCATGCCATTTCAATAAATTTTCAGAACTTAAAACGCGGATATAATCAACCACTAGCAACAAAACGATAACCGACACCTGACTCGGTTTGAATGTAATGTGGCCTATTTGGATCCTTCTCTATTTTTTTTCTTAGTTGGGCAATAAACACTCTCAGATATTGAGACTGATCAATGTATCCCGGTCCCCAGATACTTCTAAGAAGGTAGTGATGTGTCAAAACTTTACCTTCATTTTTAACGAGCATGATCAATAAAGAGTATTCCGTTGAAGTAAGTTTTACGGGAACACCCTGCACCTTCAAAATACGTGAAACAAAGTCGATGAATAAATCTTCAAATTCAAAAACGACTACTTCCTGATCTTTGGTTGCTTCGCGCAAAGAGGACCGCATACGTGCAAGTAATTCACCTGTGCGGAATGGCTTGACGAGGTAGTCATTCGCACCATTATCAAGCGCACGCACAATTTCCGATTCATCATTCTGAACGGAAACAACAATGATTGGCTTACCAAACCACTCTCGTAATTTTTGCAAAATCGTTTGGCCGCTTTCATCGGGTAATCCAATATCTAACAAAATCAAATCCGGATGTCGTTGGGCCGCCAATGCCAGGCCTTCCTTTCCAGTGCCTGCTTCAACAACTTTATAGTCATTGCTTTCCAAGGTGATGTGCAACAGTTTTCTGATTTGCACCTCATCATCTATGATCAAAACTTCGCCCTTACTCATGACTTCTTGTATTGAGATAAGATGTTTCTGCCGGAATTTCCACTGTAAATCTCGCACCTCCATCCGTACTATTCTCTAATCTTACAATGCCATCCATTGCTTCGACAAAACCTTTGACAATAGACAAGCCAAGGCCTGTGCCCCCAGCTAGAGATGACTTCAAGCGATAGAACTTATCAAATACATGTGAAATTTCATCTTCCGGGAATCCTTGACCTTCATCTTGAATGGTAATTACCAAACGATCTATGTAATGATTAGCTTGTACAAAAACTTTACTTCCACTGGGAGTATAAAGTGACGCATTGTGAATGATGTTGTAAAGCACTTGTTCCAAAAGCCCCTTATCCAATTTGTACAATGGCAAGGAAGGATTGATGCTTATCTCAAATGTATTTGTAGCGCCTACTTCTTCCTCCTTCTTTACAACATCATAAATAGTTTCATTGATATCACACCAATCCTTTTTTGGTTCTAAAAAACCGGATTCAAGTCGTGACATATTCAATAAGTTTTCGACTTGTCTATTTAACCTAAAAGCGGCATTGGAAATTTCCGTGAGCAGTTCATCCCGATTTTCAGCAGATATCTGAATTGCTTTATTTTGGAGATGGTCAGTAGCTCCAATAACTGTTGCCAACGGTGTTCTTAACTCATGCGAAAGTGAATTCAATAGAGTCCCATACAATTGAAGCGTTCTTTCCTTTTCCGCCTCTCGCCTGCTCGCGACCTCCAGCTGTCTAATTTTATGAGTCAACGCACCATTGATCAGCGCGATTACAAAATACATTGCAAGTACGAGAGCGTCTTCTGTGCTGCTGATGTGCAGCGTAAACTTCGGAGGCAGAAAAAAGAAATCATAGATTAAGGCTGTCACCAATGCAGACAACAAAACGGGCCAAATACTGAAGGACATCGCAACCAATGAAACAGTCGCCAGGAGCACCAAGGCTACTACCCTGTAGCCTATCAAATCCTGAAAGATGTAACATGCCAAGCTGACCACTGAGACAACAAGCATACTCAAGACTATCTGGATGTAAAGTTTCAAACCCATCCAAGGCAGTCCTTTTATATCAGTTACTTTCATGTGGCAAAACTACAATTGACCATTTCACATGCGATATAAGGAATGTACTGAAAAGTATAAGGAAAATATAAAGATTTGGATTTCTTGAGTCACTCACACCTGTGACTTACTACCTTGCTCAACTTTTTCAAAAATGAGCACAAACATCAACCGCCTTTCTGTTGCCGGACTATTGGTGACTTTAGGAATTATCTACGGAGATATTGGTACATCTCCACTTTACGTAATGAGCGCCATTATTGGCGACAAGCCAATTTCAGAACAACTCGTTTACGGCGCCATTTCATGTGTCTTCTGGACACTCTCATTGCAAACCACTTTCAAGTACATTCTCCTTACACTTCGTGCAGACAACAAAGGTGAAGGTGGAATATTCTCGCTTTATGCATTGATCCAACGAAAGGGCAAATGGCTTTTCTGGCCGGCCATGATAGGTGCTGCTACATTATTATGTGATGGTATGATAACGCCGCCGATATCAATCACTGCGGCAGTAGAAGGATTGCACACATACAATGAGGGCTTACCGGTACTTCCTATTGTTATTGTTATCATAACGCTGCTCTTCATCTTCCAACGCTATGGAACTAAACTTGTAGGAAAAACATTCGGCCCAATAATGTTGGTTTGGTTCGGAATGCTGGCGTTTTTAGGAATTTCTCAAATAATGAGTCACCCAACCATTCTTCACGCACTGAATCCAATGTATGCCTATGAATTGTTAACAGAATATCCAAAAGGTTTTTGGCTGCTAGGCGCTGTGTTCTTATGCACCACAGGAGCAGAAGCATTGTATAGCGACCTGGGTCATTGCGGAAAAAAGAACATTCGTGTGAGTTGGATTTTTGTGAAAGTAACCCTCATTCTGAATTATCTGGGACAAGGCGCATGGCTCATGGGGGAATCACAATTAGATGGCAGAAACCCATTTTATAGTATCATGCCCGAATGGTTCCTTATTCCCGGAATCGCCATTGCGACAATGGCTGCCGTCATTGCAAGCCAGGCATTGATTACCGGCTCATTTACACTGATTGGTGAAGCAGTCAACCTTAACTTTTGGCCAAAAGTGGGGACGAAATATCCGACAGAATTAAAAGGTCAATTGTACATTCCAAGTGTAAACTGGTTGCTATACGCCGGATGTCTTGCTGTAGTACTTTATTTTCAAACCTCCCATAACATGGAGGCTGCATATGGATTCTTCATCACCGTAGCCATGATGATGACAACGGTTTTACTTATTTACTTCCTGGAGTTTAAACTGCACTGGCCGTCGTGGTTAGTGGGAACCCTTTTTGCTCTTTTTTCATTTGTAGAAATTGCCTTCTTTGTTGCGAATAGTCAGAAACTAAAAGAAGCATGGATGATGCTTGTTGTTTATGCTGTGCTTCTGCATGTTATGTGGATTACTTACATGTATCGTCGTATGAGTAATTATTTCCTCGAGTTTGAAGATCTTGATTCCTACATTTCAAAACTGCGGAAACTATCCACTGACCAAAAGGTGCCGCGTTTCGCAACTCACCTAGTTTATCTGACCAAAGCGAATTTCAAACATCAGGTGGAGAAAAAAATAATGGAGAGCATTCTTTCAAAAACTCCAAAACGCGCTGACATTTACTGGTTCGTGCATGTAGATCGCACAAACGAACCATACACGCGTGAATACACTGTTGAAGAACTCGAGAATGATCTTGTGATCAAAGTAAATATTCGCCTTGGATTCCGCGTGCAACCGCGAGTCCACAATTTCTTTCGATCCATTGTAGATGAAATGGTTGAGCGTGGTGAACTTGATTTAATGGCAAAACCGGAACCCTACACAGATTATAATCAGGAACACGACTTCAAGTTTATTGTTTTGGAAAAATTCCTCTCTTCGGACAACGAACTCAGTGTAAGAGATAGTTTTATAACCAATGGTTACATGGCACTAAAACAAATTAGTCTTTCAGATATCGATGCATGGGGATTAGAAGAAAGTGATACGGTTTTGGAAAAAGTTCCACTTGTTGTGAATCGCGCGCCAGGTATTCAACTCAAGCGTTTGGATGCTTCAGTATAAATAAATTTCCGTCGTAGATACTATCACTAACAATAGAATATATCGATAATGACTTTTTAATCTTAACAAGAAACAATTAAAACGAAGGTGCTGAAATCAGCACCTTTGCTATTTTAAGCAAACTGGACTTACAACGAAGTCTCCCTCGGCGGACATGAGACCAACACTCATGGATCATGTTGGTAGATGAAATCTCTTCCGTCGTCAGTTTTAGAAAATAATTCGCATTTCGTTCATGCTTTGTTTTGTCTTCTTTATCCAGAATAACAAAAACAAAAAAGACGCCTTTCAGCGTCTCTTTCCTAGTAGCGGGGACCGGACTCGAACCGATGACCTTTGGGTTATGAGCCCAACGAGCTACCAACTGCTCCACCCCGCAATATAAAATTTCCCAACTTCTTCTCAGTCCTAACAATTTCGGTAGTTGTACATCTACAACACTAAGTTTCCGTTTTGAGGGGTGCAAATATAGCCTACTTTCGTGGCTGTAAACAAAAATGTACAGAAATTGTCAGAAACCAAGCACAAAGCGGGATTCGTAAACATCATCGGAAATCCCAATGCCGGAAAGTCAACACTTATGAATGCCTTGCTCGGTGAAAAATTGAGCATTGTTACTCCAAAGGCACAAACGACTCGACACCGCATCATGGGAATATTGAATGGTGACGATTATCAAATTGTTTATAGCGACACTCCAGGCGTGCTGGACCCGAAATACAAACTCCAGGAAGGAATGATGAAAGCTGTCGGCACTGCGTTGACGGACGCCGACTTAATTCTATTTGTGGTTGATAGTGCCGACAAACGCGAAGTGCATCAACCTACACTGGAAAAAATTCGCAAGACCAAAATCCCCGTGTTTGTCATTCTGAATAAATATGATCTTGTCGGAAATGACGGCATAAATATCGTTTTCGAATATTGGAACAAGGAATTGCCGAATGCTAAAATCCTTCCAGTTTCTGCAACAGAGAAAATTCATACACGCGAATTGCTCGCCCTAATAATAAAATCACTTCCCGATTCTCCTCCGTATTTTCCAAAGGATGAAATGAGTGATCGGTCTGTGCGGTTTTTTATCAGTGAAATCATTCGCGAGAAAATCTTCATGAACTACGATAAAGAAATTCCATATTCGTGCGAAGTGCATATTGAAGAGTACCGGGAAGAACCAACGATAGTGCACATCGGCGCATTGATTCTCACAGAAAGAGAATCTCAAAAACGAATTCTGATCGGACATCTAGGCAGTTCATTGAAGCGCGTTGGGACTCAAGCGCGCAAAGACATGGAATCTTTCATCGGCAAAAAAGTAATGTTGAAGACACACATAAAAGTGGATGAAAATTGGAGAAATGACGAACGTAAATTGAAAAATTTCGGATACTTCGAATAACATGATTTCATTCGCCAACGCAAAAATCAACTTTGGACTTTTTGTTACCGAAAAAAGAAACGATGGATACCACTCGATCGAAAGTATATTTCTTCCAATAAACGTTTGCGATGTCATTGAGTTGATTCCACAAAAAGCAAATGGTCTTTCGTTCAGCACTGTTGGAATTGAAATCGCAGGTAATGCAAATGACAATCTTTGCGTAAAAGCTTATTCGCTTTTGAAAAAGGACTTCGATTTGCCTTCTGTGAAAGCATGCCTACTCAAAAACATTCCCATCGGGGCCGGACTCGGGGGCGGTTCCTCTGATGGAGGGCAAATGCTTAAAGCATTGAATGATTTTTTTTCGTTGCAAATAAATAACGTACAGCTCACGAAGTATGCACTTCAACTCGGAAGCGACTGTCCCTTTTTTATAAAAAACAAATCGACTTTTGTTACTGGTCGTGGTGAAATTTTTCAAGAAATAAACCTTGACATGTCAGGCATTCACGCCATTGTTATACATCCCGGAGTGCATGTTAGCACTGCTTTGGCATATTCAATGGTCACACCAAAACCGGCATCGTTTGATCTTCAACAAGTTCATAATCTACCACGAAGTGAGTGGCAAAAAATTGTAACGAATGACTTTGAAAAACCGATGATAGAAAAATACCCTGTCATTGGGGAGATAAAAAATTCATTGATAGAAAATGGAGCATTCTATGCATCGATGAGCGGAAGTGGTTCTGCCGTATTCGGGCTGTTTGAAAAAGAAATAAATCTAGCTCATGTTTGGCCCGAGTACTTTTATCGCAACGCCATCATACTCTAAAATCAATCTTACAAAACTTTGCTGGTGTTCTGAATAGAATTTTCAAAACTCCTAATGTCACTTGAGGCAGCGTCAAAAACTATTTCCTGAATATTGTCCCCGGTTGATTTATGCGTGCTGATCCTTACCGTTAAAACACCTTTTTTAAGAAATAACAAACTCAGCAAAATCATTGGTCGATACCTGATTTTCAATTAATTATTGATTGAAAATTCAATGCTTGAAAAAATAACTTTTTTATTTTTCATTTCGTACGCTGAAAACGCACATATTGGAACCCAACAACACCCTAAATTATAATTTATGAGCACACAAAACTCTATTATCGCCGGCATAGCCGGAGCTGCCATCGCCTCGTCCGTTTGGTATTTTTCTGGAAGTACAAACAGCGAAAATCAACAAGCTTCCCCAACGAATCAAAACGCTCCTATGACACTTGGCGCTCAAATTCCTTGTCCACAACAAAACGCACACGCGATATTATGGCCTGAAGCTCAAACGCTTGTCGAGAGGTACGTCAACCCGAATAACAGGAATCAACTTTTTACGGAAAGCGGAGCGGTACTCAAGGGTTGGTATCTCGACAAATGCGTCATTGAAAATTTGTTCGACTCCTATCCCGATGCTGATGGACTTCAGCTTTATGTTGGATTGGACTCACTACCAGACAAAACATTAGCGAATACATTAATTTGGATGGCGTCACAACTTACAAAAGACGGACAGGGGAATATTGAAAGAGAAAACTGCATTTCTGTGCCAAATACGATTATGGATGACACAGAATTTTGTCCTATTTCGTGTCCACAGAAAAATGACCTGCCATGATCTATGTAACGCGGATCATATACATTCTTCTACTATTCTTTAGTATCTCTTTTTACCCTAAAGTAACAAAGCCTTTCAAGTGGCTTTGTTACTTTATTTGGATCACCATTCTAAATGAATCCATCGCTTTTACGCTCAATCAATTGGGACAAAAAAATACTTTTGGTTCACCCTTCTATAATACCGTAGGTCTTTTCCTTTGGTACTTAATTTACAATAACTCACTGGCGAGAACTGCATCCTGGAAATGGATGCGATTTTTTTATGTCCTCGTATTCATCTTTTTTATCATCAATTCTTTGTTTTGGCAAAAACTCAACATGTTGCCAACGTATAGCCTGAATCTAAAGGCGCTCCTTCTTATTGCAAGCTCTTTGCTCTTGTTTCTACACATGTTGAATGAACCAGACAAAAGGTCTATTTTCGAGCAAAGTACATTCTGGATGAACTCTGCTGTGCTTGTTTACCATGCTACCACATTTGTTACATTCACAATAACAAATTACCTCTATCTGAATAACTATCCAACTATGATACATGGACATATCAACCTCGTTATGTGTTGGATTTATTACCCAATTCTTGGCCTTTCTTTGTGGCTCAACGCTAAAGAAGTAAAACATGCAAGATCAAACTAGCTTGATTATCATTGTCGTTTCGATTGCTGCGCTCATGCTGCTTATGAGCAGTTTTATTTTGGTTTTTATCTTCAAATACAAACAACGCCAAATACAATTTGAACTTGAAAAACAACAAATCAAATTAGAGAAAGAAAAAGAACTAGCTCAAGTGGAACTTGAAATCAGCGAAGACATTCTTAAAAATGTGTCTCATGAAATTCACGACAATATTGGACATGCATTGTCTCTTGCAAAACTCACACTTCATGGACTTGACTTCTCCAACTTCGAAGAGAAATCTAAATCAACTTTAGGTATTCTCACCGAATCAATTGCTGACCTTCGAAATCTCTCCAAATCGATGAATGGATCTTACATCCGGGAAATAGGTCTATACGGAGCCATCGAAAGAGAAGTCGAAATATTAAATGCCAGCGGTGCTATTGTGTGTCATTTTAACGATCTCGAATACCCACGTAATGTAGGTATCAACAACGAGATTATTTTGTTTAGATGTGTGCAAGAAGCTATAAATAACTGCATCAAACACGCGAAAGCCACTGAACTAACTATTTCTTGTTCAGTAAGCAAAAATCAACTCAAAATTGAAGTTACCGACAACGGTAAGGGATTTGACACTGGCACTTTCTCTAGCACTGGTCTTGGTCTAAGAAGCATGACTGATCGGATGCGCATGATGAACGGCAAAATAGAATTTCAAAGTGTACCGAATGTGCGTACTACTATTACTTTTGAAATTCCAATTGTAGTCGATTCAAAATAGCTTTTATGTCTTCCAAAATCAAAGTAGCCATTGCAGATGACCATTCTCTGCTCAGAAAAAGTTTGGCTCAGTTACTAGAAGATGATATTTTCATTGTTAAAGTTCAAGCCGACAATGGCCAAGAACTCATTGATCAACTCCCTGAAAATACCGATGTTCAGGTGGTGCTCATGGACATCAATATGCCAGTGATGAATGGATTTAAAGCCACCGAATATCTAAGAAAGCATCATCCACAAATTAAAATCATAGTGCTAACCATGTCGGATAGTGATAAGGACATTGTACGCATGATTACCACCGGCGCTCACGGTTATTTGTTGAAAGACACAGAACCGATCGTTCTTAAAAGGACTATCCGCGATGTTGTGCAGAATGGCGCTTTATACAATGAATTTGTGACGAGCAAAATGGCGAACAAGATCACAGAGTCAGAAGAAATAAAAAAGGTAAGAAGCATCATTTCGCAATTGACCGTGCCGGAAATAGAGTACATCAAGCTCGCTTGCAAGGACCTCACTCATCGAGAAATCGCAATCGCTATGGAACTTAGCCCAAGGACCATTGATGGCTATCGCGACACCATATATTCGAAACTAGAAATTCAATCGCGTGTGGCGCTAGTCATTTTCGCTCTGAAACACGGCATTTTTAGTATCGACTGATCCAAAAAAAAGAGTCGATTTGCATCGACTCCTATTCCTTTGATCTACTTCAATTATTTACCGCCCGCATCCTTATCCACTTTTGTAGCTCCCAGATTTTGGTATAAAAAATTCTCCATTGCGCGGTAGAACTTAAATCTGTTCTCTTCATTGCGAAATCCATGGCCCTCTTCCGGTTCCATTAAATACTTCACTTCAACACCTCGTGCCCTCAATGCATCCACCATCTGTTCACTTTCTTTAATATTCACGCGTGGGTCTTTTGCGCCTTGAGCGATCATCAAAGGCACGTTGATTTTTTCTGAACGAAATACCGGTGAATAGGCCCGTAACATATCTGCATCGGTTTCAGGATTTCCTACCATTTCATAAAGCATCTGGCGATATGGCTCCCAATAAGGAGGTATGCTTTCCAAAAAGGTAAATAAATTTGAAACACCCACGTAGTCAATTCCGCAGGCATATAAGTCAGGTGTCAAGGTTAAACCCGCCAGTGTTGCATAACCACCGTAGGATCCACCATAAATAGCTATCCTTTTTTCATCAGCAATTCGTTGTCGGATTAAATAATTCACCCCTTCTGTGATATCGTCCTGCATTATTTGTCCCCATTGCTTAAAACTCGACTGCCAAAACTTTCTTCCATAACCAGTTGAACCAGTAAAGTTCATTTGGAAAACAGCAAATCCACGGCTAGCTAAAAACTGAACTTCAGGATTGAAACCCCAGCTATCTCTTGCCCATGGGCCTCCATGCGGGTTTATGACAACAGGCAAAAGTGTTTTCCCGCCCTTCGGCAAAGTGAGGTATCCGTGAATTGTAAATCCTGAGGCGTTTGTATATGATACTGGCTGCATCTCACACATCATGTTTTGCGGCAACCATGGTGATAAACTTTCAAGCAGTTTCAGTTCTTTGTTTTTCACATTGTATGTGTAATAAGCACCAAGCGAAATATCACTGTAGCTGCGCACCACATAGATATTCTCTTCGGCGTCCTTGTCTGTAATCTGAAACAGCTCATTGGGTCCCAGTTTAGAAGCGATCGTTGTGTAAACAACTTCCATCGATGGATCCATTACCTCGCGATTCATTTTCTCTGTTTCGTACATCACAGACGTTATCGTCTTTCTTTTTTTAGAGTAGGTGAGCTCATAGACATCCACATCAGAATGCTCATAAAGTACCTCCAACTCTTTTGCTGTTTCGATGTCAATCAAAACAATGGCGCTCTTGTCTCTTCCAATATTGCTTGAGCAATAAACGTTCTTGTTCTCAAAATCAAAACAGATCGGATTAATGCTTTCTGTAAAATCAGTTTCAATAATATTGATCCATTTCCCTTCTGGGTGTTTTCTCTTTAATACCGACTTCACTCCATTGGTAGATATTGCAAGTCTTGGTGTGCCCGTGTGATCAAGAATCCACGTAGTAACATCGCCCGGATTTACTGCGAGAAAATCGAACTTTGATGTTTTTAAATTTACAGTGTATAAGTCAAACAATTCAGGATCGCGCATGTTACTTGAGACAACAATATGATCATCATCATTGTCCAGTAAATCCATAATTTCGGTACGTGTTCCTGGTTTCGTAATCGCTTGGCTCACGCCAGTCTTTACGTTCACAGAATGAAGAACCCAATTCTCATCGCCACCGGTATCCTTCAAAAACACAATCATTTCATTGCTTGCCCAGCCAATCGTGGCAATGTCTCGATCTGTAATTGCTGTGAGCTTTTTTACTTCAGTCTGCCCTAACACTTGCACGTGTATGTTCATCCTACCTTCAACAGGAGCCAAAAAAGCGAGCGTCTTTCCATCCGGAGAAATTTTGAATGATGATTTTACGGGATTTCTAAAAAATGATTCTACTGGAATATCCAGAGGAGATCTGTATTCCTTTTGCCTCATGGGGTTTTCTGTTTTTATGGCTCCTTGTTGAGCGACGTTTTCTTTGAATAGTCCGGCAAACAATATTGTCGAAGCCAAACCAATAAAAAATCTTCTTTTCATCTGTGTTTATAAATGGAATGCGAACTTAACTCAGGCAAGGCCTTTCGCTACTACGAAGTGCGCGTAATTTTCAAGTTTAGCCTTGCCCACGCAGAATTCATTCGACCCATTATTTTGTCCACATTTTATCATTATTGATGACACACCCCCACAATTCTGACCATATATTTGCAAATAAATTCACTTTTTAGATCACACCCCCCCTCTTTGGAGACCAAAAAGTGATTTATTTTGAAAATTACTCGAAAACATAAAAAAAATTAAACACCACATGTCAAACACACGTTTTCATGCATTGGCAGAACTGCACGAGCGCAAACCGCTTCATTTTGAACCAAGAAGTCCGCGCGTGAGTGAATATTTCGGCGCCAACGTTTTCAATTATTATAAGATGCGTGAATATCTCACGGAGGATGCGTTTTCAAAATTGATGGAATGCACCGAGGCTGGCTCGCGCATCGATAGACAGACGGCAGATCACGTTGCTGCTGCCATGAAAGAATGGTCAATACAACGAGGTGTAACTCACTATACTCATTGGTTTCAGCCTCTTACAGGAAGTACGGCGGAAAAGCATGATAGCTTCTTCAAACCTTTGAGCGATGGGCGCGCATTGGAAAAATTCGATGGAAGTATGCTCGTTCAACAAGAGCCAGATGCGTCTTCTTTTCCTTCAGGCGGATTGCGAAACACATTCGAAGCGCGCGGTTATACTCTATGGGATCCAACTTCTCCAGCATTTATTGTGGGCAATACACTTTGTATTCCAACCATTTTCATTTCTTACACTGGACACGCGTTAGACTACAAAATGCCTTTGCTGAAAGCGCTCCATGTAGTTGACAACGCTGCCACAGCAGTTTGCCAATACTTCGACAAAGACGTAAATAAAGTTTCTGTTACGCTTGGATGGGAGCAGGAATATTTTCTTATTGATAGTTCTCTTTTCAACGCGCGACCTGATATCGCTATGACAGGGCGTGCACTTTTCGGAGCAAAACCAGCGAAAGGTCAACAACTCGAAGATCATTATTTCGGCAGTATTCCTGAGCGCGCTATGTCTTTTATGCAAGACTTTGAAACAGAATCGCATCTTCTCGGAATACCTGTAACAACTCGTCACAATGAAGTGGCTCCGAATCAATTCGAATTAGCGCCGATGTTTGAAGAAGCCAATCTTGCAAATGACCATAACCAGCTTGTTATGGATGTGTTGGAAAAAACAGCTCGCAAACACAACTTTCGAATTCTTCTTCACGAAAAACCATTCGAAGGAATCAATGGTAGCGGCAAGCATAACAATTGGGCCCTTAGCACTAATACTGGCGTGAATCTTTTAAAGCCGGGAAAAAACCCAAAAACAAATTTGCAATTTCTGACATTTTTCGTAAACACTGTTGCGGCTATTCATGAAAACGCAGATGTACTTCGAGCTTCAATCGCAAGCGTAGGAAATGATCACAGACTAGGTGCAAACGAAGCTCCACCGGCCATCATGTCTACTTTCCTTGGAGGTCACCTGAGCAGCATGCTTGATGATCTTGAAAAAAATATCAAGGCTGGAAAAATGACGCCCGAAGACAAAACAGATCTAAAGCTGAACATCGGAAAATTGCCACAAGCACTTCTGGACAATACTGATCGTAACCGCACTTCGCCATTTGCATTCACTGGTAATAAGTTTGAATTCCGTGCTGTTGGAAGTAGTGCCAATTGCGCCAATGCAATGATTGTTCTGAACACCATTGTTGCCAACAGACTCATTCAATTCAAAAAAGATGTAGATGCGCGCATTGCGAAAGGTGATGACAAGGACGAAGCAATTTTGAAAGAACTTCAACGCCTTATCAAAACGAGCAAAGCAATTCGCTTCGAAGGAAATGGTTATGGTGATGAATGGGTGAAAGAAGCCGCAAAACGCGGACTGAGTAATCTCAAGGACACGCCAAGCGCTCTCAAAATTTGGAAAGGCAAAGAGGTGCAAAAAATGTTCGAATCTTTGAATGTACTGACTCATGAAGAAATTCACGCTCGCTACGAAATTGAAGTTGAAACGTATGTAAGGAAACGCGAGATCGAAGCACTAGTAACAAATGATATCGCAATCAATCATATCATTCCAGCCGCCCTTGGTTATCAAACAAAATTGATCGACAATGTCATTGGATTGAAGGAAGTGTTGTCCGCAGCTGAATACAAATCACTTTCAAAAGCTCAATTAGATCTCATCAAAGAAATTTCAACTGAAATTAATGCGATGAAAACGGCTTTGGATAAAATGAATGCCGAACGAAATAAAGCCTCCAAAATGGATATCGAAAAACAAGCAGAGGCATTCAGTCAGAAAATAAAACCTTCGATGGACAATGTGAGAGAAGCAGCAGACAAGCTCGAAATGATCACTGAGGATGAATCTTGGCCTTTGCCTAAAATGCGTGAGTTATTGTTTACACGCTGATCGTCTTCGACATTGTTCTATGAATCTTATAAAAGGATTGCCAATTCAACGGCAATCCTTTTTTGTTAATCCTAAAAGGATATAGTGTTGCATACTAATCACTTCAACGCTATTTTTGAATAATCTATTTCAAACCATGTCTGCTACTTTCCGATTAATTATTTGCTGCATATTCATGCTTGCCTTCAAAATGAATCTTTCATCGCAAGACTTGATTCCAATGTGGGGAAAACAAGAATCATCCGCCTCTTCGATTGCTTACAACGACATCGAGTTAACGCCTTTCGGCTCTATGGTTAGCGTTGGATGGATTGGTGGTCCAACTTCATTCGAAATCGGCGATGAAGTTGAAGAAATAACTCCCGTTGCATCTGTCGATGGCATTGTAGTCAAACGAGCTGCTACCGGACAAATTATTTGGGCAAAAGCAATTTCAGGTGACGCAAATACATTCCCTACCTCAGTGGAAGTTGCCTCAAACGGCGACATCTTTATAGGTGGATATTTTTTAGGTGAAACGGATGCCGATCCCAGTGAGAATGAGTTCTATATAACTAGTACCGGCGGTGCCGATGCATTCCTTATCAAATGGAGTGCAGATGGCGAGTTTCTTTGGGCAAAAAAATGGGGCTCCATTGAAGCCGATTACTGCTTTGATTTAGAATTGGCACCTAATGGTAACATTGTTGTTGGCGGTGAATTTGGAGCAAGCATGGATATCAATCCTGGCGCGTTATCCAATTGGATTTTCAGCAATGGATTCAACGACATTTTCGCTGTTGCTTTAAATGCCAGCGGCAATTATGTTTGGTCATACAATGCAGGTGGAGAATATCTTGAAGATTTATATGGACTTGCAATTGACAATAATAACAATGTATTTCTCACAGGGTCATTCGTTTCAGAAGACATTGACTTTAACCCAGGTGCTGCCACTGTTTCGCTGCCATTGACTGGCTGCTGCAGTGACACTTTTGTGCTAAAACTTGATGATGAAGGAGATTTTGTTTGGGCAGGTGTGTTAGGCGGAAGTGAAGATGGAGGCAGTTATCCCGATGCCATTGAGACTGATGATTTGGGGAATGTTTATATCGGCGGACATTGCGCAAATAACAGTGACTTCGATCCCGGCACAGGTTCGGCTGAACCTCTTGGAATTGGCACTGAAAATGCTTTTATCTGTCAATTGTTGGCCGATGGTTCCTATGGTTGGTCTGTCGCATTCCCCGCACCATTCGTTGAGTTTCACGACATCATTGTTGAAGAAGAATTCATTTTTGGCACTGGCATATTCACAGGAACAATCGACCTTGATCCTAGCGTTTCGACACTTCAATATTTTTCATCGAGCAACGACCCTGACATGTTTTTGGTAAAGCTTAATCACAATGGTGGGATTGTTTTTGGATATCCATTCGAATGCAATACCGTCGGAATTTCAAAAATAGGACTTGCATATACCCATGACAAGGAAATAATATTTACATCACAACTTACTGGCTCTGTTGATCTTGATCCTTCTGCATCATCATCCTTCAACTTCACGGCGAATGATGCGTATGCGATGATCACTGCTAAAATTGCGCAAGACATTTGTGCCAATTTCGCATTAAACATTACATCATTCTCGGAAGTGGTGTGCAATGGTGTAGGAAATGTTGTTTGCGAATTATCAGGCGGAACAGAACCCATGAATATTTTATGGAATACTGATCCATCATCCAACAATCTTTCTTTTGAAATTCCTGAAACAGGATTTTACTCATGCACTGGAACTGATGCTTTGGGTTGCACAAGACAATTGACTTTCTACGCCAACGGACCAGGTGCAGACAATGGTTTTGATCTTCAATCACATGTAATTACCACTTCCTTTCGACCAGGTTTCAATTCTGACCTGTGGGTAAAAGCATCCAACCTTAATTGCGAATTAAAAGACGGCTCTTTGACAATAGCGCTAGATCCATTAGTCTCACTGAATTATAGCAACCCTACTCCAGATGCGATTGATGGAAATAATTTAACATGGAACTTCTCTCCAATCAATTTTCAAACGGGCGATTTTCAAGCGTATCTGTATGTAAACACGAGTCTTGATGCGGCCATTGGAGACACTCTTTGTTTTGAGAGTTCTGTGAGTCTTTTCGCTGAAGACTTGAATTCGTCAAATAATCAAAGAACATTTTGCTCGCCTGTCATCAACGGCTATGATCCAAATGACATCAATGTATTTCCATCTGGAAATTGTGAGGAACACTTTGTAAATGTGAACACCGATCTTCTTTATACCATTCGATTTCAAAACACTGGAAATGCAAGTGCGATTAACATTCACGTCTTGGATACATTGCCATCCGGTATCGACATCAACTCTCTAAACATTCTTGACTATAGTCATGCGCTTATAACTGAAGTGATCGACAATCACATCCTCAAGTTCAAATTCGACAACATTCAACTTCCGGATAGCTTTTCGAATGAACCCGGTAGTCATGGTTATGTGGTTTTCGCAATCAAAGCAATTGAAGGAATAGATGAAGGAACAGAATTCGAAAATCAGGCAGCTATTTATTTTGACTACAATGATCCAATTTATACAAACGAAGTATTTTCAACGATGACGTATTTGGATCCACAACTTATCGCATGTTCTATTGATGTAATGGAAAATGATCGGAATGGAAGCTTTAACCTCTATCCTAATCCATGTTCAGATGTTCTATCCATTTACAGTTCGACAAAACAAAACTTTCATTTATATGACATGACTGGAAAGGATCTTCAACCATTTTCAATACAGGGTGCAACTAACATTGATCTCACAAGATTTTCTGCAGGCATTTACTTTTTAAAATCAGAAAACGGCGAATCAGTCAAAATAATTAAAGTTGATTAAGCTCTCTTATTTGCTCATGTAAAAATTGATGAATTGATATCTAGAAACATACTTTTTGTACTTCTTTTAATTGCATTCATGCAGTTCGAAAGTTGTATGATTGAAAAACGTAGGTACACCGGTGGTTTTTACATTGAACATCATTCATATGTTAAATCAGGTTCAGAGAAAAGTGTGCATGTCGTTGCAAAGGATACATCGGGATGCTTTCAAACGATCGACTCCAAAAAAATTAACTTTAACAAGCCGAAAGAACTTTCACTTGCACAGTCAACACCCGTGTTGTCCTGCAATGCATCGATAAAACATTTGCAGGCGCAACCGTGTAATTTTAATCACACAAGCTCGAATTTAAAAACACCAAGTGCAAAGGAACTACTCTCAAATTCAGGACATTTAAAACACAAAAAATCAAGTGTACATCCGGATGCAATGAAAAGTTTTGCTTCAGGGCTCGCAGCAATTGGCATTTTAATTACAATTATTATTCTTGGGCTCAACAGCCTTTGGATCGTTGCGGCACTTGTACTAGCTACTCTTTTCTTTGGCATCGCCGCTGGAAAGTTAGCAAATCGTGCATTCAAAGACATGCAATATGCTAGAGACCGTTTTTCAGGCAAAGGTCTTGCTGCCGCAGGAATGGTGCTCGGTGTTTTAAGCATTGCCGCGCTGGTTGGATTATTTCTAATAACGATTCTCGGAATCACGTTTTCACTTTTCACGTGAAGACAACATCTAGAATAACATCGAAATTTAATTTTCTATCCGCGAGCGTTTCATTTCACTACTAAACCAAATCTAAAAATGAAAAACATTCTATTCACTCTCATCGTTCTTTCAGTTTTGCAAAGCTGCACTATCGAAAAGAGACATTACATGAAAGGATTTCATGTTGAGTGGAACCATAGGAATGTCAATACTCACCAAGCACTCACATTTACCGATCAACAACAACAAGTCATTGAACCTACCGATCAAAAGGTAAAACAGGATTACACTTCCGCCTTGAATCCAACTTCGGAGAAGTTGGAAGTTTCCATTTCCAATCCTCCACCTGCAGATAAAAGATGGAAGATGTCTATCAAAGGAGTAGTAAAATCAGCGAAACCAAAATCATTTGCCGAACTAAAAGCATCTCATTTCAAAATAATTGAGCGCGAACCGACGGTACCGAATGCGAACGCAAAAAAAAGTCAGACTTTTGGCATATTCACGTGGCTGCTTTTCGCTGTTTCAATCGGTCTTCAAGCTAGTGGCATGATCATTCCCATCGTAGGCCTAATTTTACCAATTATTCAATTGGTCTTTGCAATACTGGCGATATCTTATGGCAATTTGGCAAAAAGAGAAATCTATCAGAATCCCGACAAGTACAGTAACAAAGGAGCTGCTATTCTAGGAAAAACACTCGGCATTGTTTACCTGATACTGCTATTGATTACGCTATTGTTTATAATATTCTTAATACTCTTGCTTGCTTCACTTTGAGACAACATCAATCGAAAATAAAGGACTTAATTTCCTTATGATGTTCTTCCAGGATATACTTTCAATGCTGCTTCCAAACAAGCCAAAGCACCTTTCAATGATTCCTTGTTCAGTACATACGCCAAGCGCACTTGTTGTTTACCTGGTTCCGGGCGAGAATAAAAACCAGTTGCCGGTGCCATCATGACAGTTTCATTGTTGTGCTCAAAACTCTCAAGCATCCATTGGCAAAATGTATCGCTGTTATCAATTGGAAGTTGCGCAATGCAATAGAATGCGCCTTTGGGTTTTGGACAAATCACACCCGGAATTTTATTCAATCCTTCGATGAGGATATTTCTTCTTTCAACATATTCTTCTACAACACCATCAAAATAACTCTGAGGTGTTTCAAGCGCATACAGTGATGCCATCTGTCCGAATGTTGGCGGCGATAAACGCGCTTGCGCAAATTTCAGAGCAGCAGCCATCACAAGTCTATTGCGCGTAATCAACGCACCAATTCGCGCTCCGCACATACTATATCTTTTGCTGACGCTATCTATCATGATTGCATTGTCTTCAATACCCTCAAGATTCATCACGCTGTATGGAACTGCCCCATCGTATGTAAACTCACGATACACTTCATCCGCCATCAAAAACAGATCGCGACGCTTCACAACATCACACAGTTTCTGTAATTCATCTTTACTGTATAAATATCCTGTGGGATTTCCCGGATTGCAAATGAGTATACCCTTTGTTTTTGGTGTAATCAATTTCTCAAATTCCTCAATGGGAGGCAATGCGAACCCGGTTTCGATATAGCTCATAACCGGAATCACTTTCACTCCTGCCATCACCGCGAACCCATTGTAATTCGCATAGAATGGTTCAGGAACGATAACTTCATCTCCTGGATTGAAACAGGTCATAAAAGCAAACACAAGCGCTTCACTTCCACCTGTTGTCACCATGATGTTTTCAGGAGTGAGTTGAATCTCTTTTGATGCATAATACTTCACCAAACCATTGCGGTAAGCTGAAATTCCTTCGCTATTGCTATACTCGACCACCTTTAATTCAAGCTCCTTCATTTTGGTGCGCACAACTTCAGGAGTTTCAATATCCGGTTGACCGATATTCAAGTGGTAAACTTTCCGACCTGCCTTTTTTGCTGCTTCAGCAAATGGAACTAGTTTCCGTATAGGTGAACTCGGCATATCGTGCGCTTTCTGCGAAATGGCTGGCATAAGAATAAAATTATTGGTTGCAAATGTATATGTCTATCGAAGTACAATCCACATGAACTGATGTGGGCCTATCAATGGCACTTCATAAATTTCCGACTTCTTCAAGAAACCAAGTGACTCATAAAAACCAACTGCGTTCAGCCTTGCGTCGCACCAAAGAACAGGAATACCACGTCGGCGCAGCTCTTCGAAGGCAAACAAGAGTAAATTTTGTCCTGCGTGTTTTCCACGATACGCCGGAGACGTTGCCATTGCGCGCAATCTGTACATCCCTGTAATTGGCAGTTTAGAAGAATCCATTTGAAAAAAAGAGCCGATGGCGGCAAGCTCTTCACCTTCATAAGTTCCAAGATGAAATGCATCTTCCCGATGATCAATATCGATCACGCATTTTTCCACCGCATCCAAATGAGGCCAAAGCACGCTGTGCCGTAATGTTCTGGTTTCTTCCGGAGAAATAAATTTTACCTCCATCAAAAAAATTATGAAAGTGTTCCTTCTCTCAGTTTCTCTGTATTCTCGGCTAGCTTCAAGGCTTCCACCACTTCAGCAATTTCGCCATTCATCGCTGCATCAAGATTATAGAGCGTAAGATTTATTCGATGATCTGTAATTCTACCTTGAGGATAATTGTACGTCCTGATCTTCGCACTACGATCTCCGGTGCTCACAAGCGTTTTGCGCATCAACGCGCGCTCTGCCTGCCGACGATTGAGTTCTGCTTCATAAATACGCGATCGTAACACAGTCATTGCCTTGTCTGCATTCTCATGCTGTGACCTCCCTTCTTGACACTCTACAACGACACCTGTTGGAATGTGTGTTAGTCGCACAGCAGATTCAGTTTTGTTTACGTGCTGCCCACCTGCTCCGCTTGATCGAAAGGTGTCTCGTTTTATATCTGCGGGATTCAAAACAATATCGAACTCCTCTGCTTCGGGCATCACCGCTACGGTTGCAGCACTTGTGTGCACTCGACCTTGCGTTTCTGTTTCCGGCACCCGTTGTACACGATGCACTCCACTTTCAAACTTCAAAGTTCCGTAAACTTCTACTCCCGAAACTTCAATTGAAATTTCTTTAAATCCTCCCATAGTGCCTTCACTCATATTCAACACTTCGTATTTCCAACCTTTGTTCTGAATGTATCGCGTGTACATTCGATACAAATCGCCCGCGAAAATGGAAGCTTCATCACCTCCTGTTCCTGCTCTAATTTCAAGGATGCAGTTTTTGGTGTCCTCAGGATCTTTAGGAATCAGCATCATCTTCACTTCTTCATCCATACTTTCTTTGATGGGCGTGAGCGTATCAAATTCTTCCTGAGCCAATTGTTTGAGGTCCGCATCCTCGTTCGAGTATAAAATTTCCTTTGCTGATGCCAAATCATCTATGACTTTTTTGTACTCATTGTATTTGTCAACCAAAACTCCGAGTTCTTTGTACTCACGCATCAATATCGGATATTTTTTCATATCAGATATGACATCCGGATCGGTAATCATTTTACCAACCTCGTTATGGCGTTCAACAATGGAGAACAATCTTTCCAATAAATCTTGCATGTCCTAATTTTTTCCAGTAGATCAGATATCCATTAATATTTGAAGGTGCCGTATTCTGAGACCAAAGTCAATTCCTTTGTGGCGGCTGACTCAACACGACCGACAATTTTTGCGTCAATGTTAAACTCAGATGCAATTGCAATCATGCTCTTCGCTGCTTCTTCATTCGTGTAAATTTCCAAACGATGTCCCATGTTAAATACACGATACATTTCCGACCATTCTGTTTTCGACTCTTGCTGTATCATTTTGAAAAGTGGTGGCACTTCGAACAAATTGTCTTTGATAATATGGCAATTTTCAACGAAGTGTAAAACCTTTGTTTGACCGCCTCCACTGCAATGTACCATCCCATGAATTTCCCCTTTCAGTTTTGCGAAAATGCGCTTTACCAGTGGCAGATAGGTGCGGGTTGGTGACAAAACCAATTTTCCCGCATTTGTTTTTGTATCCTCGACGTGATCGGTAAGGGCATAGGAGCCACTATACACCAAATTTTCTGGAACAGAAGGATCGTAACTCTCGGGATATCTATCTGCTAATTGATGATAAAAAACGTCGTGTCTGGCGCTGGTTAGTCCATTGCTTCCCATTCCACCATTGTAATGTGACTCATATGTTGCCTGCCCAGAAGATGAAAATCCGACAATGACATCTCCTGATTTGATCAATGAATTATCAATGACGTCCGATCGTTTCAATCGCGCAACGACAGTGGAATCTACGATAATTGTTCGCACCAAATCCCCAACATCAGCAGTTTCGCCGCCCGTTGAAACGATTGTTACGTCGTGTGATTTCAATTCCGATATAAGAGACTCCGTGCCGTTAATTATTGCAGCAATGACTTCTCCAGGAATCAGGTTTTTATTTCTGCCGATCGTGCTGCTCAGCATAATATTGTCCACAGCGCCAACACAAATCAAGTCATCCAGATTCATCACAAGCGCATCTTGAGCTATGCCTTTCCATACAGACATGTCTCCTGTTTCTTTCCAATACATGTATGCTAAAGAAGATTTTGTTCCTGCACCATCGGCATGCATAACGAGACAATGTTCTTCGCTTCCGGTAAGATGGTCTGGCACTATTTTACAGAAAGCCTTTGGAAAAAGACCTTTATCAATTTTACTAATAGCAGCATGCACATCCTCCTTTTGAGAAGACACTCCGCGCGCTTTGTATCGTGAATCACTCATGGTATTAAAAATAAAAGGGGCGAACCGAAAATCGGTTCGCCCCAGTTTCATTCCCTATTTCGCTACTTCTTAGGTACGTAATTGGTCGCGATAACTTTGAAAATTGTTCTTCTATTCAATGTATGAGCAGTTTCCTGCCTATCTGCCGGCAATTTTGCGATATATGCTTCTGTCAATGTTGTTCCTGCTTCAAATCCATCTACAGGTCTTCTCAAGGTTCGTGGTTGTTTTTCACCCATACCAACTGGTACCATTCTATCGGATGCAATACCCTTTGAAATAAGGTAATCAACACAAGTTTTTGCACGTTTGTTCGATAAGTCCAAATTGTATTCGTCCTTACCACGAGCATCCGTGTGTGCTTCCAATTGAATTACCAATGTTGGATTTTTCTGTAGAATGTCCAAAAGATAATTTAACGAGTCAGGTGAGTTCACGTCCTGATTAACAAGCAATGACCACTCATTGTAGGGATACAACACCAATGGCATTTCGATTTCTTTTGATGGATCTGGAATCGGAATCAAAAAATACTCACGCGCGAAATTGGTGCTCGATTTCAGACCTACTGTAGAAAACTTATCACCAGTACCGATGTATTTATCCTTCTTGACATCAATTGTGTAGGTGTAATTTCCTTTGATTTGTGTTTTATCGAAGTTGAATCCTCCATTGCCGTCTGCAGTTACCTTGATGTTCACTGGATCACCAGCACTTGAACTTCCCACCAATGTGACATCTGCACCAGGAATTGGAGAACCTGTATCTTTGTCATAAGCAGTTCCTGTCAAACTAAATTCAAGTGGCGGTTCAGAGAATCTATAGATATCATCTTTCCCTTTTCCGCCTGGGCGGTTTGAAGTAAAGAAGCCTGAATACGTTTTATCGCCTTCGCTTTTTCCTTCAAGAAAAAATCCAAAATCATTTGCAGAAGAATTGATTGGATAATCCAAAGCTGTGACGTCAGAGAACATCATGTCACCTGTTTTAGTCGCTTTGAAAATATCAAGACCACCAAGACCTGCATGGCCATCTGATGCAAAGTATAAAGTTCCGTCTTCAGCGATATAAGGGAACATATCATCACCTTTCGAATTTACAGCACCGAGATTGACAGCTTTCTGCCATTGGCTATTCGTTTTGTCGTAAGACATATACCAGATATCTTTTCCACCCTTTCCGCCCGGCATGTCCGATGCAAAAAGAAGGAATTTTTCATCGCTTGTCAAAAATGGATGGCCTACTTGTGACGTATCGTTCTGACTTCTATCCAAAATATTGAGGTTACTTGCCTGAGTGTATTTATCGCCTTGTTTTGTGCAACGCATAATGTCGCATGCAAACCAAGCCTTCGCACTTTCGTAACGACAAGAAGTGTAATACATCACAGAAAAATCCTTGTTAAAGGTTGCTGTACCTTCATTGCTCGCAGTGTTCACTTCGCCTGAAATCAATTGAGGAGTGCTGTATTTGCCCTTTTTATCTTTATCCGAAAAGAAAATATCCATAAAACTTTCACCAGTAATTGGGTCCAGTGAAGGTCCTGTTGACGCTTGACGACTTGAAGAGAAAATAACCTGATCAGCTTTTTTTGAAGAATAAATCAAACTGTAATCAAAAAATGGAGAGTTCAACTCTGCCATGTTTTCTACTACTATTTTAGTCTTCGCTGCTTTCTTCGCTGAGGCATCCTGTGCAGATTTTATTTTAGCATTCGCCTTGCTTTTTTCTCCGCCTTTCGCAATGTATTTATTGAACTGCGCAGTTGCATCGTCCCATTTCTCCATTTCCAACAAACTCAAGCCATAGTTGTAATACACTTCAGGATTCGTGTTGTAATACTGAGCTGTTATCGCCTTTTCATACCACTCAAGACTTTGCTGGTATTCAGCAACCAAGCGGTAGCATTCGCCCAATTGGAAAAAGATTTTTGCTTTGCCATCCAACGATTTGGTGGAGGCTTCTGCTAATTTGTAAAGTTTAGCAGCCTCATAAAAGCCCCGATTTTCGAACTCTACATCCGCTTTTTTGGTGGCCGTTTGGGAAAACGAAATGGCCGGTAAACAAAGGATGGCAGCAGCTAAAACAAGAAGTTTCGCAATTTTCATACAGTGGTTTTTTTGGTATCTGTCTTTTTTAGAAGGTGACGAAAATAGGCAATTATACTTTTTCAGCAACTCCCGTGACGATGAAAAGGGTAAAAAAGTTCATTTTTCTTTCATTTTTTATTGGAATCCTTCATAACCTTAAGAAAACATAAGATCTCCATTCGTTGCGAAATGGACACAATTCCATCATTTCCAGCAAATTTCGGCAAAATGAATGTCCATAGACCCAATTGACTAAATTGCCCCGTTTTTTTTCACTTTAATCACCAAAACCAATATCATGAAATCACTTGGAAAAATCCTGAAGTGGCTTGTTGTCGCTGTCCTACTATTTATCGGAGGTATACTGGTCTTCGTATTTGCAAAACAAGGTAAAACGTACGACGCGCCTTATCCTGAAATCACCGCTGTGTTGGATAGTGCCGTCCTCGCAAGAGGTGAATATCTCGTATACGGTCCTGCACACTGCAGCGGATGTCATAGTCCGTTGGACAAACAATCGGCACTCGCAAACGGCGAGCATATTCCGCTTGAGGGTGGGTTTATTTTCCCTTTGCCTATTGGCAATCTTTATACGCCGAACATTACCACAGATGAAACGGGCATTGGCAAGATGACCGATCAACAAATTGCGCGTTCCTTGCGCTATGGAGTTGGATATGACGGAAGACCACTTTTTGATTTAATGCCATTCCACAATCTAAGCGATGCGGATTTACAAGCCGTGATCTCCTATCTGCGCACTATGCCGGCCGTGAAAAAAGAGGTTCCGATAAAAGAGCTGAATTTTTTAGGCAAAATTGTCTACGCTTTAATGATTGAGCCAATAGGACCTGAGCCGGGTA
>Ga0075152_10000618_pt1 | contig 25899 bp, 27 predicted proteins | sample JI61114C2DNA_FD_70964 | JGI IMG/M metagenome (GOLD analysis project Ga0075152, IMG submission 70964) | Wastewater effluent complex algal communities from Wisconsin, to seasonally profile nutrient transformation and Carbon sequestration -... | ecosystem: Engineered > WWTP > Effluent > Algae...
AGGTTTGCAGCCCGAGCAACTCATAACCCGCACGCACTAGGCGGTTGAGGCCGGGTTCTTCCAGGTTCAGGTCGGCTAAAAAGATTTGCTTGTCTTCGTCGGACAATTCCGCGATTTCCGCTTCCAGCGCGGCGCAGATCGCGACGACCGGGGCGCCCTCTTGCGCGGCATATTCCTGTACGCGGGTGAGCAGCGGATTGTTCACAAAGCCGTGGTCATCGACATTGGCAACGTAGATGGCCGGTTTGGCGGTCAATAAGCACAGCGGTTGCAGCAAGTGCTTTTGATCCTTATCCAAATCCAGTGTTCTGGCGGGTTTGCCCTGATCAAGATGCGCTTGCACCGTTTCCAGTAAAGCGCACAGTTTGATGGCGTCTTTATTGCCGGATTTGGCCACTTTGGATTCGCGCTGAATGGCTTTTTCCACGGTGGCGAGATCAGCCAGGGCCAGTTCAGTTTGGATCACTTCAATGTCCGATATCGGATCGACTTTGCCAGCGACGTGCACGACGTTATCATCTGAGAAGCAACGCACCATGTTGACGATGCCGTCGGTTTCGCGGATATTGGCGAGAAATTTGTTACCGAGTCCTTCCCCTTTGGACGCACCCGCGACCAATCCGGCAATATCGACGAATTCGACAATCGCTGATTGTATTTTCTGTGGCTTGACGATGTTGCTAAGCTTCTGCAGGCGAGGATCCGGCACTTCGACGATGCCGACATTCGGATCGATGGTGCAGAACGGGTAGTTTTCCGCAGCGATGCCTGCTTTGGTCAACGCATTAAACAAGGTGGATTTGCCAACATTGGGAAGACCCACGATTCCGCATTTCAAACTCATGACCTGACTCTCATTAAAATTGGTGTAAACAACAATGGAAGAAGCTTTCAGAAGTTAAAGGCTAACCACTTCTCTTGGGTACTTAATTTTGGGTATGTAATTTTAGCATGGCTGCTTCACAAGCACCTTGGGCAATGAGTGGCCACACGTCCAGGCTTCTTTCAATGGCTTCATCGATGAGCAGCGCCTCTTCCTTTCTGGGAGGGTGTAACACGTAATTAGCCACCATACTGCGATCGCCCGGATGGCCGATGCCAATTCTGAGTCGCCAGAAATCCTGGGTGCCCAATTTTGCTGCAATATCCTTGAGACCATTATGCCCGCCCAAGCCGCCGCCTCTTTTTAACTTGACTACTCCCGGCGGCAAATCCAGTTCATCATGGATAACAATCATTTCTTCTGCGTGAATTTTATAAAAATGACACAATGCAGCGACAGAGCGTCCACTGGCATTCATATAGGTCTGTGGTTCCAACAACCACATATCAGTATCCTTCTGGCTGACTTGTGCGCATAGTCCGTGAAACCGGATTTCTGATTTGAGCACAACATGGAGCATCCCGGCCAGTCGTCGCACCCATAGAGCACCTGCATTATGGCGTGTGCCGGCATATTCTTTTCCTGGATTACCCAGGCCAACGATCAGCTTCATGAAATAATATAAAACTTTGCAAAAAGACAATCAGACTTATATAGGAATGCTTGCAAGATAATAGCGCATTTCAAGTTGTGTCCATTGAGCGGGTTTTAAAAAAACAAAATCTGCTGGTTGTTCATTCCCAGCAGATTGATCAAGCTTTCCAGGCCGCTCAATAGCTTCTACTTATCAAGCTTTTTTCTCTGCACCTTCGGCAGATGCTTCGTCAGAAAGAGCAGAACGAGGAATGACGATGGTGGCAACAGGTGAATTCTCGCCTTTTGCCAGCGCGACGATTTCCACTCCCGCAGGGAGTACCAAGTCACTTAAATGCAATGTATGTCCAGCCGTCAACTCAGCCAAATCGACCGAGATAAATTCAGGCAAGTCTTTGGGCAAGCAACCAATATCCACTTCGGTCAAGATGTGCGTCACAATACCGCCAGAGGTTTTCACGCCCGGAGAAATTTCTGCGTTGATAAAGTGCAGCGGTACTTTCATGTGTATTTTCTTGTTTTGATCCACTCTTTGAAAATCCACATGCAACACTTGCTGTTTAAATGGATGCATTTGTATATCGCGTAGCAACACTTGTTCTACTTTTCCCTCAACACTGAGCGACAAAACAGACGCGTGGAAAGCCTCCAGCTTCAGTTTATGAAACAGATTGTTGTGATCCATCTCAATCGATTGTGCTTCTTGATTTCCACCATAGATGATTGCTGGTACTTTGCCAGAACCACGCAGGCGGCGGCTCGCACCCTTTCCCTGCAACGTGCGCTTATCAGCGCTAATTTCAATTTTCATGTTGACTACTCCATAATGGTGATTTGTTCGCGACCAAACAAATCGGTTAAAAAAACAATTCCAACTATTCCATGAATAGTGAGCTTAATGAGCTTTCGTTACTGATCCGCAGCATGGTTTCTGCCAGCAGATTTGCAATACTTAATTGACAGATGCGATCACAAGCTAGCGCATCTTCCCGTAGAGGGATGGTATCTGTGACGACCAATTTGTCTAATGCTGAATTCTGAATGCGCTCAACGGCATTTCCTGACAAAACAGCGTGGGTTGAATAGGCAAGCACTGACTTTGCCCCATGTTGCTTCAAAGCTCTTGCGGCTTCACACAAGGTGTTGGCAGTATCCACCATGTCATCGATAATGACACAGGTGCGATCTTTGACTTCACCAATGATATTCATGACTTTCGCTTCATTGGGTTTGGGGCGGCGCTTATCAATAATCGCCAGATCGCATTCCAAACGCTTGGCCAAATGCCGCGCCCGAACTACGCCGCCGACATCGGGTGATACCACTACTAGATTCTGGTAATTATGTTTCCAGATATCTCCCAACAAAATCGGCATACCATAAATATTATCGACCGGAATATCAAAAAAGCCCTGAATTTGATCTGAGTGCAAATCCATGGTTAGTAATCGATCAATCCCAACGGTTGTCAGCATATTGGCAACCACTTTAGCGGTAATCGGCACACGCACTGAACGTGGTCTTCGGTCTTGGCGCGCATATCCGAAATACGGAATGGCGGCAGTGATACGACCAGCGGATGCGCGCTTTAAGGCATCGACCATTACCAGAATTTCCATGAGGCTATCATTGGTCGGCGCACAAGTGGATTGCAATACAAACACATCCTTTCCTCGCACATTCTCAAGAATTTCCACCATGATTTCGCCGTCGCTAAAACGACCAACAGTAGCCCGCCCTAGATGAATGTTGAGATGCTTCACAGCATCCTGTGCCAGTTTAGGATTGGCGGTACCGGTAAAAACCATCAAACTGTCATAAGACATGTTATATTTTTGGGATAATTAGCTGGGAAAAAAGGAGCACAGGTTTCTCCTGTTAAAATGACTTGCTCACTGAGATTTACAACTTGATCTTATGCGTTTTCAGGAACGATTCTTTAAAATTTTGGCTGGGGAGGTAGGGATCGAACCTACGAATGCCGGAATCAAAATCCGGTGCCTTACCACTTGGCGACTCCCCAAAATCATTTTGCTGTCAATTTGTGCATCGGATGACAATCCAATCCTTTAGCGACAAAACCCTTCATATCTTCAGGAATTTGTTCAAAAGCAGTTTGTGCTGCCAACTCCGTCGCAAATTCAGCAAATACGCAAGCACCTGAACCACTCATCGCTGCTATTGTAGTATTTTCTAATTGCTTTAGCCACCCTAAACATCTATCAACTTCTGGATATGCTCGACAAACGACCGATTCCAGATCGTTATGTCCTTGCCAGACAGAAAAGGGCGGTATTTTGATGGGTATTGTGTTGCGTGTCAATTCTTTACTTGCAAAAATTTCTGCGGTTGATACTTGCACGGAAGGAACGAGCACCACATACCAAGCCGGTGGCAACTCAATGGCTTGTAGCTTTTCGCCAATTCCTTCAGCAAATGCATTTTGCCCAAAAATAAATATGGGAACATCGGCACCCAATTGAAGACCCAAATCAAGCAGCTGCTTCTGAGACAAATTCAGTTCCCATAAATGATTGAGTGCCAACAAAGTGGTTGCCGCATCAGAACTTCCACCTCCCAACCCCCCACCCATTGGAATTTGTTTTTGCAGCAAAATATCGACACCTTGCGCTGTGTTCGTATGTTGCTTTAGCAGTTTGGCAGCTCGCACACACAAATCCGCATCTTCTGGCACGCCCTCAATGGGATTGCAGTGCTTAATGATGCCATCTGTGCGTAATCTGAAGCTTAATTGATCAGAGAAGTCCAAAAAACGGAAAACGGTTTGCAATAAATGATATCCATCTTGCCTGCGCCCTATGACGTGCAAAAAAAGATTCAGCTTGGCTGGAGCAGGGACTGTGAGCATCAGTATTTATTAACCATATAATTCTTAATCTACTCAACCTTCCAATCATCCACAACCAGCTTGATCTTCAAATTTTCATAGAGCAAATCCAGTATTCTGGGAAGAGGCGTCTGGTTTGACTGTGCTGGCGCATAGCTGCTGAATTGAATTTTCCAACCATCTTGTCGGATAACCACCACTTGATCTTTATCATCCAAATCCATTTCCGCTGCGGTTAATGGTGAATGTTTGCCTTGCATCCAATACTGCAATCCTCTTAGCGGCAGCCGCCATCCCAGCACTTCTTCCGTCAAACTTTCCACATCATCCGCATAAAAAGCTTCCAGCTTTGCAGTAATCAAACGTACGCCTTCCTGATCTTTTGTTATTTCCGCCACCGCTTGGCCTAGGGGTGTGAATAACAAAATTTCATCACTGACCGTTAAATGCTGCCAGCGAAAACTACCAGAAAAGCGCTCATTCCCATTTTGAATGGAAAGCCTTCCTAGCAGATTAAAATCAGCCGCCGGAGCAATCTGCGCACTGTCAACAGGCTCAGTAAGAATAGTTTTAACAGCTTTATCCGCTGCCGTTGGATGAGTCAATGTGATACAACCAGAAATCAACGGAAAAACGCAGAAAAATAGCATCCACGCATTAAAATTACATTGGATGCCCTGAAATCGGACCGATGAAATTCTAAAGCTTCTCAATGCAAAGTTAACACTATCTGAGATTGATTCATAAATTAACCAAGATTTCCAATGCGGCGCAAATCAATCAGTTATTCAACCCTTTACTGGCTTGCTGATAATCAGGTAATACGATATTGAGCTCCAGCGTTTCCTGATTTTCATCCTGCTCAAAGTTAACGGATATTGCATCTTGATCGACATTCACATATTTTCGGATGACCTCTAACAATTCTCTTTGCAATTGCGGCAAATAGGAAGGTTGATTACGATAAGTACGCTCATGCGCCACGAGAATTTGCAATCTCTCTTTAGCAACCGATGCAGTCTTAGGTTTGGATGATCTGAAATAGTCCAGTAAACTCATTTTCTTCCTCCGAAAAGCCTCCTGAGAAACCCTTGTTTACCATCAATAAATCGATGCGGCAATTTCTCCCCCAAATACCTTGCAACGACGTCAGCATAAGCTTGCCCTGCTTCGCTCTTTTCATTCAGAATGACTGGTATACCTGCATTCGACGCAGACAGGACAGATTTTGATTCAGGAATGATGCCTAGCAACTCCAGAGATAAAATTTCCTGCACATCATCGAGACCCAGCATTTCTCCAGATTTCACTCTGTCCGAATCATACCGGGTGAGTAGCAAATATTCCTTGATAGGTTCTTCATTTCTTTCGGCACGGCGCGACTTGCTGGACAAAATGCCTAGCATGCGATCAGAATCCCTAACCGAAGAAATTTCAGGATTGGTAACGACAAAAGCATCATCTGCAAAATATAGCGCCAAGTTTGCACCTTTCTCGATGCCCGCTGGCGAATCACAAACAATGTAATCGAATTCTTTGGATAATTCCTCTAGCACCTTACCGACACCTTCTTGAGTCAGCGCGTCTTTATCACGCGTTTGAGAAGCTGGCAGAATATAAAGCTGGTTACAATTTTTATCGCGAATCAGAGCTTGATTGATACTAGCTTCACCATTGATAACATTGATAAAATCATAAACCACTCGACGCTCGCAACCCAAAATCAAATCCAGATTACGTAATCCCACATCAAAATCGATCACAACCGTTTTATGGCCTTTTTTTGCAAGCCCCATGGCAATCGCTGCACTAGTTGTTGTTTTGCCAACGCCACCCTTTCCTGATGTCACGACTATAATTCTTGCCAATTGAGCCTCCTCTGCTATATGTTTTAAGCAATCTCTTTGATAATTAAAGCATGATTCTGCAAATATATCTGCACTGGTTTTTTGTATATTTGCTTGTTTAAGTCCTCACTGGTTTTATAGTCTCCCGCGATTGAAATGAGCTCTGCCTGCAAGTCGAAGCAAAATATCCTGGCATCTGTATTGCCATGCACGCCTGCCAGTGCGCGCCCCCGCAGCGTATTATAGACATGTATATTGCCTTCAGCCATAATTTCCGCGCCTGCACTGACCTGCGACATGATGATCAGATCTCCTGTCGCATAAATGCGCTGACCAGATCGAATGGGTTGCGTTACTAAGGTTGCTGCCGCATAAATCGGCGGAGCTGATGCAGGATTGATTAACTCCTTGATAACAGTTGTTTCCGGCTGCGAAAGAGCAGGCTTGGTATTTTCCGGCTTTTGTGCCTCGCCCGTCGTGCCTGCATTAGTTTGTTCGCGAGCTGTGTCGATCGGGATAAATAATGAGCTTGCTTGCTTATTTTGTTGCTCATTGCCTCCCCGGATACCCACCGGAAAAAAACCGATGTTGCGCAAAACTCCTGCAATCTGAATAAAATCAAGATCAAGGTTTTGTTTGTTTAATTCGCGCAAATCAATAATCAGTGGCGAATCTTTGAAGAATTCCGGCGCTAAGTTAACTTTTTCTTGCAATGCCAGCTCGATTGCGGCGATATCATTTTTAAAAAGAATCAAGATGGGAGCAAAAAAAGTACTGCTCTTAAATTCAAGTACGGGTGAAGTGTTCAGCATTTTTGTGGATTCTATCGATATCCGTAGATAATCTATTGATTATATTATTGATGTTCTAAATGGCGCAATCAGATAGTAACCGATTGTGCTTCGCCTGCCAATACGATGATATATGATTCCTGACTAACTTTGATGACGTTATTTTCAAGCACTGTTCGTTCTAGGCAATCATCAATACAGATTGCAGATTTACTCGCCTCATCACCCAGAACTAATGATCAGATACTCGTCAATCCAGCAAACAACATCAATCAATCACTTTCTTTTTTATAAAACGCTGCACCGTTTTGAGCAATACTTCGTTATCCGGTTCTTTTTCTAGCGCTGCGCGCCAGATATTCTTAGCATTTTCTTTGGAGCCATTCACCCACAGCACTTCACCCAAATGTGCCGCAATTTCAGGATCGGGACGAGCTGCAAAAGCCAAATTCAAGTAATTGAGCCCTTCAACTACATTACCCATACGATAGTAAACCCACCCCAAACTATCCATAATATAGGGATCTTCAGGAGAAAGCTCCACCGCCTTTCTAATCAGCTTCAACGCTTCCGGCAGTTGAATGCCTCGTTCTGCAAAACTATAACCCAATGCATTATAAGCATGTGCGCTATCTGGCTTAAGCTTGATGAGCTTACGCAAATCCTGTTCAAGGATATTGAATTTTCCCAGTTTATCCGCTGTCAATGCGCGGTCATACAGCAACTCGGGATAGTCCGGCAGTTTTTTCAAGCCATTATCCAGCAATTCATAGACCTCTTGATGCGCTTTGGATCTGCGCAAAATCTGCGCCTCAGCCAATATCAAATGCGCGGTTTGCTGATCATTTGCAGCCGGAAGTTTTTGCAAATGCTCGCGCGCCGCTTTCAAATAGCCTTTCATCGCTAACAGATCTGCATAACGAATCTGTGCGGGCAAATAACGCGCACCACTTTTCACCATTTGATAGGATTCCATAGCCAGATCTGGGCGATCGGTTTCCTCATAAATCTGGGCCAAGTGAAAATGAATGGCATTAGGGTCTTTATATTCGAGGTTGAGTGCCTTTTTGAAGCTAATTTCCGTGATATCAAAATCACCCATTTCTGTAGCCAACAAACCAATAGCCAACATAATCTCAGCATCGTCTGGATTTTTATCCAATAAGACCTGCAGTTGTTCTTTTGCCAGATCATTTTGATGATCGCCGATGAGTACCCGGGCATAAGCAATCCTGACTTCATTGGCGGCAGGATATTTTTTTAAATAATCACGATAGTAGTCACTCGCTTCAGCATTTGAAGTTCGTTGCAATATCCTACCGTTATGTATCGCTGCGATTTCCCAATCGGGACGCAAAGCCAGCGCTCGCTGCATTTCATCCAAAGCCAGTTGATGCTGATTGGCAAACCAAGCTGCCTGTGAAGTTGCAAAATGCACTTCCGGAAAATCTTTATAAGGTTGAGAGAGTTGCTGGATTAATTGCAGCGCCTCAACTTTATTGGGATTACGCGACAACAACTGATTCAATTGCATAAACGCACCACCCACATTATCTTTTTCTGAAGACAATAACTTTTCCAAGTGAGGTTTGGCTGCATCCAGTTTGCCCAGATTGATCAACAGTGCGGCGATGGTTTGGCGCGCATCGGCGGAATCGGGCTCAAGTTCAATCCATATTGTTGCAGCCTGCTCTGCCGCATAGGGATTGCCTGCATGCAGGGCAATCTCGGTGGCACGCTTGGCCAATCGGGGATCTCGCGTAGTTCTTGATAATTTAACGTAGCGGCTTACTGCGATATCGAGATTTCCGCGCTGCAAGGCAGTTTCACCTACCAGGAAATCAAATAAAATGGGCGCAGTCAAATCCTGCTTGGGTAAATTAAGCTGACTGGCTTGTTCTTGCTCAGTGGATTCTCCCGTTTCTTCTGTTCCTTCTTTAGCAGGAATCTGCGCGCAGGCAGTAAGTCCAGACAGCAGTAACACGCTTAGAATTTTAAATTTCATGAAAAATCCAATTGATCTCAAATATAAGACAAAAATACAGCGATCCCGAAATGCCTAAAAGTGCTATGAAAGTAATGCATTGAATACCACTTTCATTCCATAGACCGTTTTGTTTATTAGCTGCAATGACATCAGTCCCATGAGCATATTCTACTTTTATACCAACAATAAAGTGAATAAATAATTATTTAGCTATTAGCAATACTTAATGTCACCACCTATTGCCTATTGGAAAAACCAAAATCTCACCTAACACCACGAACATTTAATTATGCTCAGAACAGCATTAAATCACGAAAGTTCATATAATTTCACACTGTACGTAATAAATATAAGTTAGCCTATACTGCATAATTATTTTTTCTATTCCACATCCAACTTTTGCTCGATTGAAGAATATATACCTAAAACTCATTAGTGTTTTTCTGCTTGGCATGTTAACTGTACTTGGTTTCGCGCCATTTTATCTTTTCCCCGTACCGATCATCACATTAGCCTTGTTGTTTGGTTTTTGCCATAGCAGCACAACCCCTCTGAAAGCAGCACTCATGGGATTCGGCTTTGGCATGGGATTGTTCAGCGCAGGGGTAACCTGGATTTATGTCAGTCTGCATGATTTTGGTGCAATGCCCATGCCATTGGCGGTCACCGCGCTCATTATACTCTGTGCTTATCTGGCAATATTTCCGGCCTTGAGTGTATGGATCTTAGCCAAATTGCGCCTGACATCATCCATTAGCTGGGCATTGGTGGCTGCTGCGCTTTGGATGCTGTTTGAGTGGCTGAGAGGCAGCCTATTCACTGGCTTTCCATGGCTGGCATTGGGTTATTCCCAAGCCCCCTATAGCCCTTTGGCGGGATTTGCGCCCATTGTGGGTGTGTATGGCATTTCGTTGCTGCTGGTACTCAGCGCCACATTACTATTTCTCTGGATAGATAAAGGTGTTCGAAAATGGCGCTATGGCTTGCCCTTGATGCTGATTTGGCTCACTGGTTTTTGCTTGCATATGATCGACTGGGTAAGACCTCACGGAGAACCGATCACCGTCAGCTTGTTGCAAGGCAATATCGCGCAGGATATGAAATGGCGGGAAGATCATGTTGAAAACACTATGGAGACATACGCAAAACTGATACTGAGCAGTGACAGTCGCCTGATTGTGACTCCGGAAATTTCCATTCCGCTTTTTAGCGATAATGTCCCCCCCTTGTATTTATCTTATCTTACTCAACATGCTCGGAAAAATACGGGAGATGTATTAATTGGCTTTGCTGAACGCACGACCAATAATGATGATGAGTATTACAACACCATGTTTAGCTTCGGCACATCGCCGGAACAAAGCTATCGCAAGCATCACTTGGTTCCATTTGGTGAATTTATTCCGTTGAAGCCGATTTTTGGCTGGGTGATCAATGTGCTGCAAATCCCGTTATCCGATTTCTCGCGCGGTAGATTGGATCAGCAGCCTATGGATTTGGCTGGACAACGTGTCGCCATCAATATTTGTTACGAAGATGTTTTTGGCGAAGAGATTATCAATCAATTACCACAAGCAACGATGCTGGTTAATGTCAGCAATGATGCCTGGTTCGGACGCTCAATCGGACCTCAGCAACATTTACAGATTTCACAAATGCGCGCATTGGAAACCGGACGTTATATGCTGCGCGCCACCAATACCGGCGTCACAGCCATCATCAATGAGCGCGGTGAAGTGCTGCAAACCATAGAGATTTTCACTACGGCGGCATTACATGGATTAGCACAAGGATTTACCGGCACCACGCCTTATGTGCGCACGGGAAATTATCTGGCACTGGGATTGGCCGGCTTGATAATATGCTCAGGCTTCATATCAGCCTTTCGCGTGGCACGAAAAACGCTGTAAAATTCGATTTACTTTTATTTTAGAGGTTTGTTCAGACCCCTCATGTCAACACGCACATTCCAGGAAATTATTCTTACACTGCAACGCTATTGGGATCGGCAGGGTTGCGCAATCCTGCAACCATACGACATGGAAGTCGGTGCGGGAACGAGCCATACCGCCACTTTCTTGCGAGCCTTGGGGCCCGAACCCTGGAAAGCAGCTTATGTACAACCCGCTCGTCGCCCCAAAGATGGGCGTTATGGCGATAATCCCAATCGCTTGCAACACTACTATCAATTTCAAGTGGTGTTAAAACCCGCACCCAAGAATATTCTGGATTTATATTTTGATTCATTGAGAGAGCTGGGATTTGACCTGACACAAAATGATGTGCGCCTGGTTGAAGATGATTGGGAAAATCCAACCTTGGGCGCCTGGGGGCTGGGCTGGGAAGTCTGGCTGAATGGCATGGAAGTCACTCAATTCACTTATTTCCAACAAGTGGGGGGAATCGATTGCAAACCCATTACTGGCGAGATTACTTACGGATTAGAGCGCCTAGCAATGTATTTGCAAGGCGTGGAAAGCGTCTATGACCTGACCTGGACCCAAGGCCTGACTTACCATGACGTGTATCATCAGAATGAAGTCGAGCAATCGATTTATAATTTTGAGCAAAGTGATACCGAATTTCTATTTCTGGCCTTTGGCAAGCATGAAGAACAAGCCAATCGCTTGATTGAGCAGCAACTCGCTTTACCAGCTTATGAGCAGGTTCTGAAAGCAGCACATACCTTCAACTTGCTGGATGCCCATGGCGCCATTTCCGTGACTGAACGAGCAGCTTATATCGGACGCATTCGCAATCTGTCGCGGCTGGTCGCCAAAGCCTATTATGTCAGCCGGGAAAACCTAAACCCGCCTTTCCCCATGGCACCCCGCGAATGGGTTGCGCAACTGCCAGACTCAACAGGAATCGCATGACAACCAGAAATCTACTCGTTGAATTATTGGTGGAAGAATTGCCTCCCAAGTCACTGAAACAACTGGGATACAGTTTTGCGGAATTAATAACTGCCAGCTTAAAAGCACAAGATCTGGTGGCTAAAGAATCACACGTCACTGCCTATGCGTCACCGCGGCGTCTGGCTGTGCATATCACCCATGTGGCCGCACAAGCTGCTGATAAAGCAGTGTCGCAAAAGTTAATGCCGGTGGCGGTCGGTTTGGATAATCAAGGACAAGCAACACCGCCATTGCTGAAAAAACTGGCTAGTTTGGAACTGGATGCTTCCATTGTCCCGCAGCTCAAGCGCGTGCTGGAAGGTAAAACGGAAACCTTATTTCTGGACAGCACAGCCAAGGGCACACAATTGATGGATGGCTTGCAGAAAGCCTTGCAAGAAACCATCGCCAAATTGCCGATTCCCAAAGTCATGACCTATCAATTGGCCGATGGCTGGCAAAGCGTTAATTTTGTGCGTCCCGCGCATGCATTGATGGCATTACATGGCGCAGAAGTGGTGCCCGTCAATATTCTCGGATTGCAAGCCGGTCGTGAAACCCACGGGCATCGTTTCGAAGCCAAAGTAAATCCTATCGTGTTAAAGGATGCGGATAGTTATGCCCATCAGTTGGCGGTTGAGGGAGTAGTGATTGCCAATTTTGCTGAACGTCGCGCAATCATTGCGAACCAGCTCGCGGCTGCGGCTGCCAAGGAAAATCTGACGCCAATTGACGATGACGCTTTGCTGGATGAAGTGACCGCGCTGGTAGAACACCCTAATGTGCTGGTAGGCAAATTTGCAGCGGAATTTTTGCAGGTACCGCAGGAATGCCTGATTCTGACCATGAAAGCGAATCAGAAATACTTTCCGCTGCTGGATACGCAGGGAAAGCTGGCTAATAAATTCCTCTTGGTTGCCAATATTCAACCAACCGATCCGGGTTTGATCATCGGCGGCAATGAGCGCGTAGTGCGCTCGCGCTTGGCCGATGCCAAGTTTTTCTTTGATCAGGATCGCAAAAAAAAACTGGCATCGCGCGTGCCTGAATTGGATAAGGTGGTTTATCACAACAGGCTGGGCACGCAGGGGCAGCGCATGCAGTATGTCCGGGCAATCGCAAGTATGATCGGTCAGCAATTGGGCGGTGAAAAGCTGGCTGCCCAGGCTTATGAAGCTGCCACGCTGGCAAAAGCGGATCTGCTCACCGACATGGTGGGCGAATTTCCGGAACTGCAAGGCATCATGGGACGCTATTATGCTCAGCATGAAGGTCTGGAAGACGATGTCGCATTTGCCCTTGAAGATCATTACAAACCTCGCTTTGCCGGTGATGAGCTGCCACGTAATCCGGTGGGTGTTTGCGTAGCACTGGCCGACAAACTGGAAACATTAGTGAACATGTTTGGTATCGGTCAGATTCCGACAGGTGATAAAGATCCGTTTGCATTGCGCCGCCATGCCTTGGGTGCGATTCGCATCTTGACAGAGAAAAGCTTGCCTATTGAGTTAGATACGTTCGTTCAGCGAATTGTTGAAATCATCGAAGACAAAGATATCCCTAAAGAATGGGCAAATTCTCAGCAATCGACTGCCGTTGCACAACAACGGGTGGTTTTAAAAGAATCAGTCGAGCAATTGCTGGCTTTTATTTATGAACGGCTCGCTGGCAGTTTGCGTGAACAAGGCTACACCGCTCAAGAAGTCGACGCCGTTCTCAGTTTGAATCTTCAGAATCTCAGTGATATCCCCAAGCGCCTTGCCGCTGTACGTGCTTTTACGGCATTGCCCGAAGCAGTCAGCTTGGCGGCTGCGAATAAGCGGGTAGGTAATATCCTCAAAAAAACCGCAGATGTCATCAGTGCCCAGGTAGATGTCAGTTTGTTACAGGAATCTGCCGAGCAGACGCTGCATCAAGCCTTGGTTGATATTCTGCCCATTACCGACAAGGCATTTGCCGCGGGCGATTACACCGCATCGTTACAGACACTCGCGGTCCTGAAGTCGCCGATCGATACTTTTTTCGATCACGTGATGGTAAATGCGGAAGATGAATCGCTGCGCAAAAACCGGCTTGCGCTATTGGCGCAGCTCCATCAGGTCATGAATCGGGTGGCTGACATTTCAAAATTGGCGACAACCTAGCATGAAGCTGATCATCCTGGACCAAAATGGCGTCATTAATCAGAGCAGCGATACGTTTATCAAAACGCCGGAGGAATGGATACCGATACCGGGCAGCCTGGAAGCGATGGCCCGTTTGACGCATTCCGGCTATCGCATCGTCATAGCCACCAATCAATCCGGTATTGGACGCGGGCTCATGGACATGGCTACGTACAACGCCATTAATGACAAAATGCACAAGGCAGTGAATCATGCGGGTGGGCGGATAGATGCCATATTCTTTTGCCCGCACACCAATGCAGATCAATGTACTTGCCGCAAACCAGCGACGGGTATGTATGAAGAAATCATGCAGCGATACGGCGTTAATTTGAAAAATATCCCCACAGTCGGGGATTCGTTACGGGATCTGCAAGCTGCGGCTGCGGTCGGTGCGAACCCGATATTGGTACTGACGGGCAAAGGACAACGAACCCGCACAAACAAGGAAATTCCGGCCAATACTCAGATTTTCGAGAATCTGGCAATGGTGGTTGATACTCTGGTCAAGCACGCATGATACTGGCTACTTTCCGCTCAACATTGTATATGTTGTTGCAAATCCTGATCACGCCGCCGTATGCCTTGATAACGCTGGCATGTTTTCCCTTATCGCCGCATAACCGCTATCGCGTAACCTCAAGCTGGACTATGATCATGTTGTTTCTGCTGCGCAATCTTTGCGGCATTCGCTATCAAATCATAGGCTCGGAAAATATCCCCAGAACCCCGAGCATCATCCTATCCAAGCATCAATCGGCGTGGGAAACACTGGCTTTTCAGAAAATTTTTCCACCCCAGGTATGGGTGCTCAAAAAAGAATTGCTGCGTATCCCCTTTTTTGGTTGGGGGCTGGCCATGACAAGCCCAATCGCCATCGATAGGAAGTCAGGCAAAAAAGCGCTGGAACAGATCGTTGAGCAAGGCAAGGACCGTTTGCGACAAGGTTTCTGGATTGTCGTGTTTCCTGAAGGTACGCGCATTCCGCCGGGGCAGCGTGGAAAATACCGCATTGGCGGTGCTTGGCTGGCAACTCATGCACAAGTGCCTGTCGTACCGGTGGCGCATAATGCCGGTGAGCTCTGGGGAAGAAATTCTTTCGTCAAGTTGCCCGGCACCATCACTGTCAGCATTGGTGAACCCATCGATCCAACCGGCATGGAAGCCGGCGAATTGAATGCTAAAGTAGAAGCCTGGATAGAGGCTGAAATGCTGCGCATCAGCAATCAGAATCACGCCGCATAGCCTTGCTTGTTCAAACCACTTTAAATGGCCAGAATATCGCTTACACGCTCAAACGTTGTAAGCGCAAATCCATTGGATTAAGAATAGACGGCAATGGCTTGAGTATCAGCATCCCGTTACATGCCGCGATACCGAATGTTGATTCCATTCTGCAGGAAAAGGCTGACTGGATAACGCAAAAGCTTACGCATTGGAAAAGCAAAAAGGATCTTGCATTAACCTGGGCAGAAAATTCGATTTATCCTTTACTCGGCGAGCCCTGGCAGATAGCCATGCAAACATCGGGGGAGCTGCACATGATTCGCCAGTCAATCAAAGCAATACATCATGAATCCGATACCCAGCAACTCATGCCCGACTTAGCTCCCCGGCAAATAGAAAAATTCGTAATGACGTGGTATCACCAACAAGCAATCACTTGCTTTCAACAACGTATTCAGTTTTATGCACAAAAAATGAACCTGCAGCACCCCACATTTCGTTTGTCACGCGCCAGAACTCGCTGGGGTAGTTGTAATACGCGCGGCGTAATTCACCTAAACTGGCGCTTGATCCAGATGCCGCTGCATCTGGTTGATTACGTTGTAGCACATGAATTGTCGCATTTGATCGAAATGAATCACTCAGCGGCGTTCTGGAAACAGATAGAAAGCGTTTATCCCGACTACTTGATGGCTCGCAAAGCGCTCAAGGGATATCGCTAGCTTGCACGAGCAGTGCTTCTTCGGTGTGTATTGAATGACATAGTTGATCTTCACCATTGCGATGGAGCTCAATCGCAGCTTTTCAACAATTCCCTCTTATCATGCATTTTTACGACAAAATTCAGATAATACGAGTCAAGCAATCTGGTTAGTCAGCATTGTACTGCAGCAGTTTCAAGAAATAGTTTGGCAATAAAACCGTCTTATCCCAACTCGTTCGAGAATGCTTGATAGGCTAACAATGATATGATCTAGTCACGAAAAAACAGTTGGAGGCATTATGCGCAATAAAGAATCTGAATCCGGTTTTAATTTCACTTTGATCATGCCTGTGGCATTACTACTGGTGTTACTAGTAGTGCCCTTTTCAATCAATTCTTTTATGCATTTTGTGTCTGGGAAAAGGCCATCCGATCCAGTGATCATGCGTGTACCGATTGACAGCACGGCCATTACCATTCCTTCACCGATCAAACAATACGAACCGTTTGAAATCGTTCTCAATCTGGAGACTAAACAGCTTGCTAATTTTCTCAATGACATTGTCGCCAATGCTTCTGAAGGCACTGCGATACAAGGCATTACGGGCGTGGTGTCAGCCAATATGAAAGCTGAAATGGTCGGCGCGGATTTTAAAATTGACCAGCAAGGACCTCTGGAACCGTTATCGTCGTATAAAGGAACCTCGCAATGGAAATGGCAAGCGACCCCTGAGTCGTCGGGAGCACAAGAATTAAAATTTCGATTGCACTTATTGACGCATGATAATGCGCGGCAGTATACGCAATTTCTTGCTTTTGCCGAGGCCAAATTGGCTGTTCAAGGCAATTCATCAGAATGGCTGAGTCGGCACTGGTACTGGATTGTCGCTTTGTTGCTGATACCAGTCGCCGTTTTAGGATGGAAGCGGCGTTTCCATCGATAACCTATCTGATTTGCAATTAACATTAGCTTTTGGAATCAAGCATGATGCGCATAATGCATCATTTCTTCTGACAAAATGACTTGAAAAAAAACGAAGGATCCTTATATTCATTTCTGAAAGAGTACTTTTTTGTAGCTGTAAAAACGCCACATTAGAAGGCTAGTAACAACGGATTGAATGGGGCGTTGAAAGTGGAAACACCATATGCGTTTTACGTTTTAATCAATAAGGAGAAATCTAAATGGCTATTACACGTTATGAACCATGGGGTTTATTAGGTCAATTGCAAAGAGAATTCGAACGAAGTGTTGCTGAAGGTTCAACGGCTACTGCGGAGTGGGCTCCAGCCGTGGATATTAAAGAAGAATCCGATAGATTCGTGATACATGCGGATATTCCAGGGGTTAAACCGGAAGAGATCGACATCAGCATGGAAGATGGTGTATTGACGATCAAAGGTGAAAAAAAATCAGAGGCTAAAACTGAAAAAGAAGGCTATAAGCGCGTTGAACGTACCTATGGCTCTTTTTATAGACGCTTTAGTCTGCCGGATACCGCTAATGCTGAAGCAATATCGGCTGCCTCGAAACATGGCGTGCTCGAAGTGATTATCCCGAAGCGGGAAGCTGTTCAACCAAAGAAAATCGCTGTAACAGCCGCAGAGTGACGCACTCGACACACTCAACCAGCTTTATTATTAACTATCGCAAGACAAAATGGAGCCTGCGGGCTCCATTTTCATACACATATACTTTTGCCAAGCTAGAGAAAGCATGACAGAATTGCGCCCTTAATTTCCTGAAGCTCCGAATGTATCTTCAATCAATCTGTAGTTTTCTATTAGACTCTTCTAATGCCTCTCATTACTCTGGAAAATGCTTGTTTAGCCTTTGGTCATCATGCTTTGTTGGACCACGCCAATTTACAACTGGATCCCAGTGAACGTGTTGGTTTGATTGGCAGGAATGGCGGCGGCAAGTCAAGTTTGCTGCGTGCTTTGGCAAGTGAAATTAAACTGGACGATGGCAAGCTCTGGTGTGCTCCCAATTTAAAACTAGCCTATGTATCACAAGAGCCCATACTGAATCCCACTAACACGGTTTATCAGGAAGTCTCCAATGGTCTTGGCAATATCAGCCAGATATTATTGGATTATCATGCGATTTCACATGCTTTAAGTGAGCATACAGATAATATGGATGAATTACTCACTCGACTCCAAGATCTGCAGGGCGCACTGGAAACGCAGGATGGTTGGAGTATTCAAGCAAAAATAGAAACTGTTATCGACAAGCTTAACCTGCCTGCAGATACACTAATCGCGCATCTTTCTGGTGGATTGAAGAAAAGAGTGGCACTGGCACGAGCATTGGTGATATCACCGGATGTTTTGTTACTGGACGAGCCAACCAATCATTTGGATTTTTCTTCGATTGAATGGTTGGAAGGATTGCTGCAGGATTTCGCAGGCAGTGTTTTGTTCATCACCCATGATCGACGTTTTTTGGATAATGTGGCGACACGAATTATCGAGCTTGACCGTGGAAATCTGACCACTTTTCCTGGCAAATTTAGCGATTACCAAACCAAGAAAGCAGAAATGCTGGAAGTCGAGGCCGCTCATAACCAAAAATTCGACAAAGTTTTAGCGCAGGAAGAAGTGTGGATACGCCAAGGTATTAAGGCCCGGCGCACACGCAATGAGGGCAGAGTCCGAAAACTGGAAGCGCTGCGCTTGGAGCGTGCGGCAAGACGCGAAAAGGTAGGCAAAGCAAACATCAGTGTAGATACTGGAGAAAGCTCAGGTAAATTAGTTGCAGAATTAGACAGCGTCAGCAAAAGCTATGGCGACAAAGTGATCGTCAAAGATTTTTCATGTCGCATCATGCGCGGCGACCGTGTCGGGCTATTGGGCCCTAATGGCGCAGGAAAATCCACACTATTAAAACTCATTCTGGGTGAATTACAGCCCGATTCAGGTAAAGTTCGACAGGGCACCAAGTTGTCGGTCGCCTATTTTGACCAAATGCGCGAGCAGTTAAACGAAGAAATGATTCTGACCGACACGATCAGCCAAGGCTCCGAATTTGTCGAAATCAATGGTAAGCGCAAGCATGTCATCAGCTATCTGGAAGATTTTCTGTTTGCACCACAACGCGCGCGCTCTCCCGTCAAATCACTTTCCGGTGGGGAACGCAATCGCTTGCTGCTGGCGCGCTTATTTACTCGTCCTGCAAATGTGCTCGTGCTTGATGAACCCACAAATGATCTTGATATTGAAACACTCGAGCTTCTTGAAGCCTTATTACAGGACTATACCGGCACACTATTTTTGGTTAGTCACGATCGGGAATTTCTTGATAATGTGGTCACGCAAGTAATCGCATTTGAAGGAAATGGAAAATTGTGTGAATATATTGGCGGTTATGAAGATTGGGTACGCGCAAAACAGTTTGAAAATAATATCAGTCAGCAAAAAATATTATCAAAGCAGTCAGAAGCTTCACCAACCAATACCCCTAAGTCATCCAAGCTATCCCGGGCGAAAAAACCCAGTTATCAGGAAACACGTGAGTTGGAAGCACTTCCTGTTAAAATAGACACCTTGGAGCAGGAACAAGCAAACATTGCTTTGCGTTTGAATGAGCCAAGTATTTATCGTGATTGTCCGAACGAAGTAAAAGCATTACAAACTCGCTTAGAAACAATTGAAGAAGAACTGACAGAATGCCTTACGAGATGGGAAGAATTAGAATCAAAATTCACCCTAAAAGAGTAGAACTGATGATAGTGATTTCCCTATAAACAACATGGACATGCTGACTATTCACACTATTCATTGACCAAATTAGATGCATCGTTTAAAGTTCAACTTTTGAGAGAAGGAGGCTTACATGAAACAAAAATTAATTATGAATTTATTACTCGCCTCGAGTATGCTTTTGGTGTTTTCGGGAGTAGCTCAAGCAGCTGGAGACGTTCCAGTAAAAGAAAAAACCTCAATGTGTGAGGGCTGTCATGGCATAGAAGGTTATCGTACAGCTTTCCCAAATGCTTATCATGTTCCCAAAATTGGCGGGCAACATGCGGAATACATTATTAAAGCGCTGGAAGGATATAAAAATGGCACACGCAACCATCCGACAATGACAGCGCTCGCCAAGTCTCTATCACAGAAAGATATTGAAGACTTTGCCGCTTACTATTCAAAAAATTAATTGAGTCTTTTACGCAAGGAACGAATGATGAAGAATTATGTGATAGCCGCTTTAAGCGGTGCAGCTTTGATGCTTTCTAGCCAAGTAATGGCTGGCGCTGATATTGAAGCCGGTAAAACTAAAGCAACTGAAGTATGTGCTTCATGTCATGGTGCTGACGGAAACAGCCCTGCACCCAATTTTCCCAAAATTGGTGGACAACATAGAACTTATTTGGAAAAAGCATTAAAAGATTACAAATCCGGCAGCCGGAATGATCCTATCATGGCAGGCATGGCCGCAAGTTTAAGCGCAGCTGATATTGAAAACTTAGCTTTTTACTATTCAAGCCTTTCAGGTAGTCTGAATTCACACAAATAAATTTTATTTATTTGTTCAGTTTTAAACGGGATAAATATCATTGAAAAATGACATTTATCCCGTTTTCTTATTGGTTAATTCATAGAGCCTAACTGTCTATCCAGACATTCAAAATAAATAATTGCATCAGGCGCAGATTGATTGCGTTGTGCTTGCCATATCATTTCTGCCAGACACTCCATGACTTGATGCGCGGCTGCGTGTTCATTGCCAGAAATTTCTTGCAACCGAGCAAATCGTTGACATATTCCAGTGGGTTGATTGATTGACAATTGCTCTTTGATTGCAACATGCATACTCATATGCAAGAAGGGGTTCGTGTCCCCCATCTCAGGTGAATAATCTTTATCAAGGTATCGATCGGCATCATCGAGAATACCATGGTATTCCGGATGCTGCAGTATCACTTCCAATGCCACATCTTCAATACCCGACAGTATTTCCCGTTGTCGATATTTGCGCCATGTATCAAAAAATAATTGACGCGCTTGATCTCTGGATGGTTTAAACATAGTGTGTACTCTGAATTACATATTTTTTTCTTTAAATTCACATAAGTGACTAATGCTGCAAACAGCGCATTCTGGTTTTCTGGCCTTGCATACATATCGACCGTGAAGAATTAACCAGTGATGAGCATCTAGGCGAAATTCTTTGGGTACCATTTTCAGTAGCTTCAATTCCACCTCCAGCACATTCTTTCCCGGTGCAAGCCCTGTGCGATTGGCCACTCGAAAAATATGAGTATCCACGGCTATGGTTGGTTCACCAAAAGCGGTATTTAAAATAACATTGGCTGTTTTACGTCCCACACCGGGTAATTTTTCCAGCTGTTCTCGCGTACGCGGCACTTCACTATCATGGTGCTGCATAAGCAATTGGCAAGTCGCCAGAATATTTTTAGCCTTGGTCTTATATAATCCAATACTTTTAATGCACTCAATCAATCCCGTTTCACCCAAGGCAATAATTTTTTCTGGTGTGTTGGCTTGTGGAAACAATTTTCGCGTTGCCAGATTGACACTTTTATCTGTCGCTTGCGCCGAAAGTATCACAGCAACCAACAACTCAAAGGGCGAATGATATTCCAGCTCAGTAGTTGGATGCGGATTGGCTAGCTTCAGACAAGCAAAAATCGCATGACGCTTAGTTGAGTTCATGAGGCTCGTTCGATAATGCCTGTTGATGGCTTTTTCGTGCAGCGAGTGCGCGTTTTATTGCCGTCTGAACAATGGTTTGCTTGCGCAATTCTGCGGTTACCACGGTTGATTCCGATTGCACATTATTTTTATGTTTGATTGATTGTCGATGGGTTTGTTTATCTCTTGCCAATCTTTGCAATCTAAATTGATAACGCGAGCGCGCAACATTAGCCGCTTTCTTATTAGCCTCATTGCTTAGTTTGTCATTGATTGGAATCATATGGATGCAATCCATCGGACAAGGATCAACGCATAATTCACATCCCGTGCATTCCGTTGCAATCACGGTGTGCATCTGCTTCGCCGCACCGACGATGGCATCCACCGGACAGGAACGAATACAAAATGTGCAACCAATACAGAGATGTTCATCAATCTGAGCGACCATTTTTGGTTTGGGAAAACCATGCGCTGTATTTAATGGCTTGGGCTCAACACCCAATAATTCGGCTAATTTATGTATGCCTTCCACATCGCCGGGAGGACATTGATTGATATCAGCGCGCCCTTCTGCAATGGCGACTGCATAGGGTCTACATCCCGGGAAACCACATTTTCCACATTGGGTTTGCGGCAAAATAGCATCTATTTTTTCTATGAGTGAATGCTGCATTTCAACTAACAATTCAAATTGATAACATCATCATGCAATTTTATTTTGCTTGATCGAAACATAGCGCCTGTGCAACTTCCTTCACCAAATCCGGACCATGATAAATTAAACCGGTATAAAGCTGGACCAGGCTAGCGCCTGCGTGGATTTTTTCTTGCGCATGCTGCCCAGACATAATGCCACCGACTCCAATAATAGGAATAGCCCCTTGCAAAAGCTGATGCAGTTGATGAATGACTGCAGTGGCTCGTTGGGTCAATGGAGCTCCACTTAAGCCACCCATTTCCTGTGATATCGACAGGTGCTCAATACCGACTCTTGAGAGGGTCGTATTGGTTGCGATCACACCATCCATCTGATGTCTCATCAGCAAAGCAGCGATCGACTCAATTTGCGCCAATTCGAGATCAGGCGCTATTTTGACGACCATTGGCACGTATTTACCATGCACTTGCGCAAGTTTCATTTGTTCGGATTTGAGTTGACTAAGCAAATGATCCAATGCTTCAGTCGCTTGCAATTGGCGCAAATTTTGCGTGTTGGGAGACGAAATATTGACCGTGACATAACTGGCAAAGCAATACACTTTCTGTAGACCGATCAAATAATCATCTGCTGCTTGCTCGATTGGCGTATCAAAGTTCTTGCCGATATTAATTCCGAGTATGCCCCGATAATCCGCGCACTTGATATTCTCGATTAATTTATCCACACCATGATTATTAAAGCCCAGTCGATTGATCACCGCACTGGCTTGAGGCACACGAAAAATGCGCGGCGCCGGATTACCAGGTTGGGGGCGTGGTGTCACAGTGCCAATTTCAATAAAGCCAAATCCCAAAGCTGCAAGCGCATCCAGATGCTCGCCATTCTTATCCAAACCTGCAGCCAATCCGACGGGATTAGGAAAATCCAGTCCCATGACTTTGCGCGACTGACAAACAATCGGCGTGTTTTTTAGCAATCCAAGCTTTCTGGCATGCTCAATGGCATTGAAAGTAATGCAGTGGGCAGATTCAGGATCTAATTTAAAAAGTAGCGGGCGCAGGAATGTATAAAGCATAGAGTCATTTTATCGTGAAAGCACACTGATTCAAATGGATTTAGGGAGAGACGCGATCATCGAATGGTCGCCACTGCCCGTCAATCAGGATTTCCATTGGTTGAAAATTGGATTTATAGCTCATTTTATGATTTTCCTTGATCCAGTAGCCTAGATACAGATAAGTCAATCCCAATTCCCGGCACTGCTCAATCTGCCATAAGATGTTATATGTCCCAAAACTGGCATTGACCATATCCGGATCAAAGAAAGTGTAGACCGATGAGAATCCATCCGGCAAGACATCGATAATACTGACCATGCGCAAATGATCCTGTTCATAGAACTCAATCAATTGGGAATCGACGTTACTTTGCAATAAGAAATTTTGATATTGTTCCAGACAATCATGATCCATACCGCCGCCTGAGTGGCGTCCCACCTGATAACGTTGATAGAGCGCATAATGTGCCGGCTGAAAGTGCAGCGGGTGTTGCTTGATCACGAGATGTTGATGCCGTTTCCACGCGCGCCGCTGCGTGCGCTTGGGAATGAATGCTTGCACGTTGACGCGCACCGATATGCAGGCCTGACAGTAATGACAGCATGGGCGGTAAGTATATTGGCCGCTGCGACGAAAACCCGCCTGGATCAGTTGCCCGTAAACCTGGGTATCAATCAGATGCTCTGGCATGGCGACTTCTGAGCACGCAAGCTTGTCGGGCAAATAGCTACAAGCATAAGGATTGGTGATATGAAATTTAAGCATGGCCATACTCATTATTCGATCAAAACTGGATCAAAACTCCATTTGTTGCCAGGCTTGGTGTCAGCAATGAGCCTGTCCAATTGCTGACTGAATTCGCTTCTTGGAATTTCCCGCGCACCCAAAGATGTCAAATGACCGGTCTTAACCTGGCAATCAATCAAGCCAAATTCCCAACGTTGCAATTGCTTTGCCAGATGCACCAAGGCAATTTTAGATGCATCTGACACGCGTGAAAACATCGACTCACCAAAAAATACTTGCCCTAGCGCCACTCCATACAGTCCTCCCACCAGCTCACCATCCATCCAAGTTTCTACACAATGCGCCAAGCCCATGTCATGCAATGCGGTGTAAGCTGCAATCATCTCCGGGTGTATCCAGGTTCCTGTCTGCCCTTTGCGCGATGAAGCGCAGGCATGCATGACTTGCGTGAAGCTATCATCGGTGCGAATTTGATAGTGATCTTTTTTGAGCGTCTTGCGCAAAGAGCGGGAAATCTTTATTTCTTCAGGAAACAGCACCATGCGTGGATTAGGACTCCACCAAAGGATCGGTTCATCTGCATTGAACCAGGGAAAAATTCCTTTGCTATACGCTTCCAGCAAGCGTTGTGGCGAAAGATCTCCACCGACTGCCAATAAACCGTTCGGTTCTCTGAGCGCATTTTCCACAGGAGGAAAGGATGAATGGGATTCGGTACTGGAAATCATAAAAGTTTCAAAAATTTATTGCTGAATGATATAAGCTTGATACAGATCAACGCTGCTATTGTAACGTTTATCTATTATCCATTTTCGATTACACAACCATAACTAGAATAATTAAAGAAAAAAAGGAGAATCAAGTGAAACAGCATTTTGACAGAGTACAACTGGCCTCGTGTATTGCAATTGGTTCATTTTTGATGGGTAGCGCGATGATTGCTCCCCAGGCTTTAGCAGGTGACGGATCTGCTGAACGCATCAGGTTATTGGAAGAGAAGTTGCAAGCCATTCAGATTGAATTACAAAAAGTAAAATCTGAGTCTTCTCAGGCTGCACAAAAAGTAAATACGATAGAAAAAACGACTAATCAGACCGTACAAAAAGTAAATTCACTTGAAGAGCGAAAGACTGCTCTTGAAGAAAGAATGGACCCAATCGCCAAGCGCATTGGTTCCGATGTGACTGAAAAAACCCGCATGCTGTTCTTTCGCGGCGGTTTTACACATATGATGAATCATCGCAATGGCGTCACCATACTAAATGAGGTGCTGCCCATTGGCGCGCAAGAACGGGCTGGTCAAGATGGTTGGTATGCAGGTGCAGGAATTGATTGGGCCCTGACCAGAGATGTATGGGGTTTCTTGCCAAAAACCACTGTTTTCGCAGAACTGATGTTTGAATACAAACAGTTTGGCCCTGGTGTCCAAGGCAACGGTGCGGTAGGTAATGCGCCCAGCATGCTAGCAGGCGGCTCATTAAATCCGATTAATGTCACCGTGAGCCAATTTACCGTATCAGCATCCCCTAAAATTAAATTTTTCGAAGGCTCAAAACTAAGACCCTGGATTATTCCTGCAGGTCTTGCCATTCATGTCATGAGTCCACCATCAGAATCGATTACCTACATTGCACCGGGCGTTCAATTTGGCGCGGGTATCGACTACAACATCTGGAAAGATTTCTTTATCGGAATCGATGGCCGCTACCACTTAACCGCAGGTAAAACGGATGGTGTTAATATGAGTGGCATGACTGCCGGTGGTTATCTTGGAATTGGTTTCTAAAGAAGTATTTGAAAATAAAAACAGAAGGAAAAGATGGGTTG
>Ga0075152_10000619_pt1 | contig 25881 bp, 15 predicted proteins | sample JI61114C2DNA_FD_70964 | JGI IMG/M metagenome (GOLD analysis project Ga0075152, IMG submission 70964) | Wastewater effluent complex algal communities from Wisconsin, to seasonally profile nutrient transformation and Carbon sequestration -... | ecosystem: Engineered > WWTP > Effluent > Algae...
CCACGGGCACGTGCTGCCAGGCTGCGCTGTCGGGAACGTCGGCGCCTGTGGGCGCGGCGGACGCGAATGCGGGGACGAGGAGGGCCAGGGCGAGGACAGCGAGGGCGCTGACGGAGCCGGGGGATGTGCGGATCGACGGGTGGGGAGAATTGAGCATACGAGCAAAGCGATCCGCAGCCGTGTGTCCGAGGACGCCGGCACGCAGGAGAGACTTGGATTCGGGGGGCCCCCTGAGGACGCACCAAAGCGCGGCTCGACCTCACGTCACATCTGCGACGTGTGCCACGGGGGACGGTGATTCATGGGCCGAGCGCCCGGCTCAAGCGCTGCAGACGATCGCGGATCGCCGCAGCACAGGGCTCACTTCACGCCGCGACCGGAGGACCTCTCGCGTTCGGATTCGCCGTCGACGTCGAACGAAGGATCGGGGGCTCGAACAACCATCGGGCCCGCGCTCGCGTGATCTCGGCGAGGAACGCCTCGCGTTCGAGCGGGGTGAGGAGCGACGTGCACGGCGTCCAGCTGGTGCTGGACGACCCCTGCTCGCTGCCGGGCGCATGCCGCGACAGGAACGGCACGTCATGCTCGTTCGGAGCGTCGCAGATCTCGACCGCGAAGCGCTCGAGCGAGGGCTCGCTCGTCGGCACATGAAACACGACCAGGGACACGACCAGCAGGAACAGCGCGAACGCCATCCTCCACAGGGCTGCCCCAGGCCGGTGCACCATACGCGCCGACCTTACACGAGCGGCGCGGACGCAGCAACCGCCAACTGAACGTGATTCAGGACGCCACGCGCCCGTGGCCGCCACCAGCGACCTCCCGGCGACGGGCGCCACCGCACCTCGGCCGGGTGGGAGCCGTCGCCACCCCGCAGACAGATATCATCGCCCCCGGCCAATCGCCGCGTACGCTCGATTCGACATATATCGCGAAGTATCCACAATACCATCGTGGCGGCGCTGTCCGCCACAGACTCCCCCGCGCAACGACCCGCCGCCGGGAATGCTCGGTGCCCAAACTGCGGACATTGCTCCCCGGCTCCGGCCGCGCCGCGCCGCGGTATTGACGCCCGCCGGGGTGTGCGCTATTGCGCCGCCATGAACGCTCGCCCCTTCACCCTCGCCCTCATCGTCTCCCTCATCTCGCTCCCCGGCTGTGGCGGCGACACCAAGAAGGCCGCCCCGACCGGCGCGACCACTGCGGCCGCCCCGGCCGCCCCGGCCGCCCCGGCCGCTCCGGCCGCCCCGAAGGAAGAGGAGTCGCCCAAGCTGACGCTCGTCGACGTCGACCTCTCGCCCGCCGGCGCGACCTGGGCCGGGTGGACCGCCAAGGGTCCGGCCGACGGCAAGGTGATGGAGGACATGGGCGGCGCGCGCATCGCGACCCCGAAGGTCCGCGGCCCGGGCTCCTTCGACATCGCCTTCAAGCAGGGCACGATCGACCTCAAGGAGCGCAAGGAGCAGATCATGAAGGGCGCCGAGATGGCGAAGTCGACGGTCACCTTCACGGTCGAGACCGCCGAGGCGCTCGAGTGGACCCAGGCCTTCGACACCAGCAAGAGCCACGAGTTCGTGATGCTGCGCAAGGTCGGAGACGTCGATGTCGCCTGCTACAGCGTCTCGGCGCGCCCGAACGAGGCCGAGATCCTTGTCCTCAAGGAGTCCTGCGCCTCGCTCGCCAAGAAGTGAGCCCGTGCAGCGGCGAGGCCGCGCCGAGGCCGGGCAGCCGCGCGGAGTCATCACGCGATCGAGGGCGTACGCGCGGCCCGCCCCGCGGCGGCCATGACCAGGCCCGGCGATCGGCCGCGCGCGACGGGACCGCGAGTGGGAACAGCCATGCCGGCACCGGGCGTGTATCATCGCCGGTCAGGAGATACGGATATGCGCAGAGCCTGGTGGCGGACTTCCCTCCCCCGCGTGTTGGCGGGGTTCCTGGTCGGAGCGACGGCGTTCGCGGCGTGCACACCCTCGGGGCCGCGAGACGCCGCGCAGGTGGTCGCCGACCCGGCCCTGCAGCAGATCCTGCAGCACGTGCCGGCCGACACGCCCTACGCCTTCGTCAGCATGGGCAGCAAGGGCGCCCGCGAGTTCATCACCAAGATCTACGCGCCGCTGCAGCCGCTGGTCCCGCAGCTCGAGGGCAAGCTCGCCGCGATCGACTCGCTCGGCCTCCCTGACGACAAGGCGGCGCTCGCCCGCGCGGTCGTCGACGAGCTCAAGGGTCGCCTCTCGGTCGACGGCCTCGCCGAGCTCGGCCTCGACGTCGACGGTCGCTTCGCCTTCTACGGCCTCGGCCTGCTGCCGGCGATGCGCATGCAGCTGCGCGACCCCGCGGCGCTGCGGGCCGCGGTCGAGCGCGTGCAGGCGAAGTCGGGGACCCGCTTCCCGACCGGCAAGCTCGGCGACGTCGAGTACTGGCACATCGCCGGCGACAAGGTCGAGGGCGCCGTGGCGATCATCGGGGACCAGCTGGTCGCTGGCGTCGCGCCGGTCGCCCAGAAGGACCGCGTGTTCGCGCTGCTCCTCGGCGCCGAGCTCCCGGCCCGGCACCTCGGCAATTCGGAGGGCTTCCAGCAGCTGCTCGCGGAGTACGGTCTGGCGCGGGTCAGCGCCGGCTTCGTCGACGCCCGGCTCATCGCGGAGGCCTTCCTCGGCGAGGGCGACCCACTCAACAGGGACATCCTCGCCGCGCTCGCGCCGGAGGTGGCCGCCCGCGGGCCGGCCCTCGGCGACACCTGCAAGCAGGAGATCCGCTCGCTCGTCGCCCTCGCGCCGCGCCTGGTCTTCGGCACCGAGCAGATCGACGGCGACGGCTTCAGCGGCAAGTTCGTCCTCGAGCTGCGCCGCGACCTCGCCCAGGAGCTGATGGCGATGCGCACCACGGTCCCCGGCCTCGACCCCGAGGCGCTGAAGGATGCGGCGTTCGCCATGGGCGCCGGCGTCGACGTCGAGCGCGTCCTGAACTTCGCCCAGAGCAAGGCGATCGCGCTGCAGACCGGCCCCTACAGCTGCCCCGCGCTCGCCGCGATCAACGAGGCCGCCGCCGACGCCATCGGCGAGTTCAAGGCGATCGAGCCCGAGGTGTGGAAGATCCGCGGCTTCGCGCTGGTCCTCGACGAGCTCAAGCTCACCGGCATGGTCCCGACCATGGTCCGCGGCTTCGTCTCGCTCGCCTACACCGACACGAAGACCCTGGTGAGCAAGCTGTCGGGCCTCACCCGCCTGCCCATCACCGATGACGGCACCGTCACCGCGCTCCCCGACAACGCCATCCCCTTCCTCACCGACGTGCACTACGGCGTGAAGGCCGGCGTCGGCGGGGCGATCGCCGTCGGCGCAGGATCCGAGGCGCGAGCCAGGGCCCTGGTCGCGTTCACCGAGCAGGCCGACCCGCCGCTGCTGGTCATCGTCTACGACATGACCCGCCTCGCCGAGCTCATGGGCAGCTTCGTCGAGAACGCCGGCACCAAGCCGGAGATGATGATGCTCATCGACCTCTACAAGGCCTTCGGCAGCATCACCTACGACATGCGCGCCAGCGAGCGCGGCGTCGTGATCAACACCCGCATGAGCCTGCGCTGACGCGGCGCTTCACACCGGGCCATCCGCGCGCTGCGGGTGCTCGGTTACACTGCGGGGATGAAGCCCTGTCATGCCCCTCATGTCCGCGCCGCCCTCCTCGCCCTCGCGCTCGTGCCCGCCTGCGTCGTCGAGAAGGGCGACGACACCGGCAGCTCGACCGCCGGTCCCGGCAGCTCGAGCGGCGAGGCGAGCGGCGACCCGGTCGTGACCACCGGCGCCGTGATGACGAGCACGGACGGCGCGACCGGCGACACGAGCACCGGCGCGGGTGTGACGACGAGCAGCAGCGCCGACACGGGCAGCAGCGGCAGCAGCAGCGACGCGACCACCGGCACCGGCACGACAGACGCGACCACCGGCGAGCCCGCGATCATGTGCGGCGGGGAGGACCCGTACTTCCCGCCCTTCGACCGCAGCTGCGTGAGCGACCGCGACTGTTCGATCGTGTTCCATCAGATCGACTGCTGCGACAGCTTGCTCGCCTGGGGCATCAACGGCGCGGCGGGCAAGGCCTTCGCGGAGGCCGAGGCCGAGTGTGTGGCGCAGTACCCGGACTGCGACTGCCCGACCCAGCCCCCGATCGCCGACGACGGCAAGACCGTGGACGACCTCAACCTGATCGAGGTCGCCTGCATGGACGGCGAGTGCAAGACCCTCGTGCCCTGATCTGCGCGCCCGGTCAGGGCGACGCGGCCGGGTAGTACCAGGGCGAGCCCGTCAGCCGCACCCACGCCGGGACGCCGTCGATCACCGGCCCGAGGTCGATGCGGATCGCGGCCGTCCCGCTGCGCCAGATCTTCGCCTGCAGGACCGCCGCGCCGCGCGGCTCGCCGCCGCGCAGCCCCGCGCTGCGAAAGCCGTCCCAGCTGGTCAGCTCGGCCGCCAAGGTCGCGTCGCCCGACTCGACGGTCCACGCGTCGCTGTCGTCGCGGCGCAGCATCACGGTGCGCTCCTCGGCGGCGCGCAGGTCGGTGAGCTGCAGGCTGCGCGCCTGACCGAGCCAGAACCGCAGCGGGTCGTTGTAGAGCAGATCGTCGGAGAGCGCCGCGCAGGCGCTGGCGCCGAGCTGCGCGGCCTGACGCTGGCCGGGGACGTGGCCGACGCAGCCCTCGTGCAGATCGAGCGCCAGCTCGCCCGCGCCCGCCGGGCCGCTGCGGGTCCGCTCGACCCGAATGCTGCGCAGCGGCGCCGCGCCCGGGACCGCCGTCCACGCCTCCGCGCGCAGGCTCTGCAGCGCCGCGAGCATCGCCTCGAGGCGGACCTCGTCGAGCACCGCGACGCCGTCGGGGTGGGCCGGGGCGTCGAGGCGCCACACGCCGAGGTCGAGGCGCACGCTCTGGCGCACGCCGGCGCTGCCCGGCAGGACCTCGAGGCTGCGCACCTCATCGGCGCGCAGGCTCAGCAGGCGGCGGTCGGCGAAGGTCTCACGGGCGAAGTCCAGCTCCGGCGGGGCGCCGACGACCCGAAGCGGCGGACCGTCGTCGCGCGCGCAGGCCAGCGGGAGCGCGCCGGCGGGGCCGCAGGCGAGGCGCAGGGCCTGACCGCTGTCGGTCTCGATCGTCAGGCGATGCCTCGGCGTGAAGCCGGGCGCGAGGTCCTCCGCGCCGAGCTCGACCTCGGTCGCCTGCAGCGTGCTGTACCAGCGAAACACCTCGGGCTCGGCGACCTCGACCAGCGCGCCGTCCTCCTCGATCACCCAGCCGCCGCCGAAGCGCCGCAGCCGACGCGCGTGCGGGGCGCTCTGCTCGATCGCCAGCACCCGCCCGTAGGCGTGCGGGACCAGCTGCGGCTCGACCATGCCGGCGTCGGGGTCGGCGACCGGCCAGGCCGCGAGGACCTCGCGCTCGACGCAGCCGAGCAGGCCCGGGCCGCGGTCGACGACGATCCGCCCCGGTCGTTCGGGACATGGTCCTCCGGACAGGATCGTTCGGACATGTCCCATCGCGTCGGTGATGCGATGGCTCGGCGTGAACGGCCCGAGCGCCGCGAGCTCCGCGCGGGGGAGCATGGGGTCGAGGTCGGCCGAGAGCGCCTGACCGAGCCGCAGGGCCACCGCCTGCTCGGCGAGCAGCAGCAGCGGGGCCCCGGCGCTCACCCGCCACAGGCCGTCGGCGCCGCGCGCATACTCGACGCCGTCCCACACCAGCGCCAGCACGTCCGCCGGCTCGAGCGGCAGCAAGCGCCGCAGCAGCCACGCGTCCGGGCCCTGATCGAGGACCTCACCGAGCTCGGGCTCGACCACCCACGCCGCCTCGCCCTCGTGGCTCAGGACCCCGTAGAGCCCCGCGCCGTCGCCGGTCGCGCCGCCGACCTGGACCGCGAATTCCTGGCCGTCGAGGAGCACCGCGATCTCGCCGCGCGACGGGCCGAGCTCGCTGCCCGGGGCCACCGCGCGCAGCGTCGTCGCCATCCGCAGCGAGCCCCACAGCCCGCCGAGCGCCTCGCCGTCGGCCCAGCCGAGCTGCGCACCGTCGCGCCACAATTGATGCAACCCGTCCTCGCCGGGCGCGAGGCGCAGCTCGCCGGCGGCGCTGCGCAGGCGGATCGTCGCGCGCGCGAGGTCGGCCTCGCCGAGGCTCGGGAACAGCCGGCGGGCCATCGACTGGGTCGAGAGCAGCGCGGCCGGGGCCCGCGTCGACGCCCACGGGTCGGCGTGCACGAGGGCGATCATCGCCACGCTCGCGGCCGCCAGCGCGAGGGTCACGCCGCTCGGCGCCCTCATGCTCGCCGCCTCCACAGCACGAAGGCGCCGAGCAGCAGCGCGAAGCCCGGGAGGCCGAGCAGGCACATCAGGATCATGCGGTCGAGCTGATCGTCCTGCAGCACCAGCTTGACGTGCTCGCGCGGGCGCGGGCGCAGGCCAAGCAGCGCGTCGCGCTGCGTCAACCAGCCGAGCGCGTTGAGCAGCAGGTCGCGGCCGCGGTCGTAGGCGACGTCCTCGCGCAGCATCGCGTTGACGGCGAAGTCGGCGGAGGCGACCACGATCAGGCGCGAGCCGCCGAGCTCCGCCGCGGCCGCGACCGGCAGGGGCCCGCGGCGATCGGCCGGCTCGGCGAGGACCGGCAGCTCGCCGCGACCGAAGCCGGCGATGTCGGCCTCGGCCCAGCCCTGCTCGGTGGTCTGGATCAGGAAGGTCGCCGGCGACACGAGCTCGAGCTCCCGCACCTGCAGCAGCGACACCGGCTGGCCGACGAGGCTCGCGCTCGCCGGGTGCTCGCCCCAGCCGTCGCGCAGCGTGAACGCCAGCAGCGGGGTCGCGCCGGCCATCGCGCTCGGGTCGACGACCACGCGCTCGCCGAAGCGCACGCCGTAGCGAGCGGCCAGCGCCTCGAGGCCGTGCGGCGCGAGCTGACTGCGCCCGCGCAGGATCACCGCGCCGGCGAGCAGCAGCAGGTCGCCGCCGCCCGCCGCGAAGCGCTCGATCGCCTGCACCTGCGCCGGGGGCAGCGGACCCTGGGGGCCCGACACCAGCAGCAGATCGCAGCCGCGCAGGCCCTCGGGGGTGTCGAGGTCGGCGATCCGCACCTCCGCGCCCGCGTCGCGCAGCAGGTCGCGCAGGTGGGCCTGACCGCTGTAGGGCTCGAGGCTGTCGAGCGCCGGCTCGCCGTGGCCCTGGGTCGCGCAGATCACCGTGCGCCGCGGGTCGCTGACCGCGAGGAACTTGGCGAGCAGCGCCTCCTCGCCGCGAAACTCGCGGACCCGCGGGCCGCTGACCTGCACGTCGGCGCCGGTCGCGAAGGTGACGAGCTCGCCGGGCAGCAGGTGGGCCTTGCGCAGCGTGGCGCCCTGCCCGGCCCGCGCCAGCACGACCCCGTCGGCGAGCTCGCGGCCGCCGAGCCCGAACTCGGCGATCGACGCGGCCGCCTGGGTGTGGTCGCGGTCGGGGTCGATGTAGCGCAGCCGCAGGTTCGGCGCGGCCGCGGCCATGCGCGTCAGCACCTCGCGCAGCTCGGCGAGCAGCGGGTTCGGCCGACCGCCGCCGATCGTGCTCGGGACCATCACGCCGACCTCGACCGCGACCGGCAGCGCGCCGAGGACCTCACGCGCGCGCGGGCTCAGCGTGTACACGTGGCCGGCGGTCCAGTCGCCGCGCTCGCCGTGGCGGGCCCCGAACGCCGCGATGTGGCCGAGCAGCAGCGCCAGCAGCACGAGCTGCAGCCCGTGCTCGCCGCGGCGCCGGGGGTTGAGCGCGACGACCGTCGCCGCCAGCAGCAGCGCGGTCAGGCCGAGGTGCAGCAGCGCCCAGCGCGGGTCGACGATCCCCTGCGCCAGCTCCTGCATCATGGCCAGCAGGCTGGTGAAGCGCAGCAGCTCGCTGCCGGCGCCGGCCTGCAGCTGATCGGCGAGCAGGCCGGCCATCACCGCGATCGTGCAGACCACGAAGGTGCTGACCGCCGCCGCCAGCTGGCTGCGAGCCAGCGCGCTCGCCAGCAGGCCGACGCTGAGGAAGCTCGCGCCGACCAGCAGCACGCCGAGGTAGCCGGCCAGCACCGGACCGACCTCCGGGCGCGCGCCGGCGCCGAGCAGCAGCAGATAGAAGGTCCCCGTCGGCACCCACAGCGCCAGATAGAAGCCGTAGGCGCCGACGAACTTGCCGAGCGTGATCTGCGACGCGGACAGCGGCGCGGTCAGCAGCGCCTCGAGCGTGCCCTGTCGGCGCTCCTCGGCGATCAGTCGCATGCTGAGCGCCGCGCAGATGAAGATCACCGGCAGCCAGAAGATGAAGAAGCTGCCGCCGAAGTAGAACTGCATCACCGGCCCCGGCGCCGCCAGCGGGTCGTTGAGCACCCGCAGCAGCAGCGCGAAGTTCCAGCCCTGGTTGAGCAGGAACAGCGTGCCGACGAGGTACGCGAGCGGCGTGACGAACAGCGACAGCAGCTCGCGGCGCGCGAGGTGGTAGACCCCGCGCAGCCACGGACCGGGGCGCTGCAGCGGCTCGCGGGGCAGCGCGGGGATCCTGCTCATGCCTCCACCGCCGCCCCGGTGACCCGGGCGAAGCGCTGCTCGAGGCGACGACGCCCGAGCTCGAGCCGGGCCAGCGGCAGCTGCTCGCTGGCGCTGGCCCGCCCGATCGCCAGCACCAGCGCCTCCGCGACCTGTACGCCGGGACAGGTGAGCTGCACGCGGGCGAGCTCGTCGCGGACCTCGATCGGGCCGAGCGTCAGCCCCAGCGCCGCGGCCAGCGCGGCCGCCTCGTCCTCGCGGATCGCCCCGGCCGACGCGGTCGTCGATCCGGTCGTCGATCCGGTCGTCGATCCGGTCGTCGATCCGGTCGTCGATCCGGTCGTCGATCCGGTCGTCGACGTGCCGGCCTGCGGAGCCGCCGCCCTGCTCTCCTCCGTCTGCGCGGCGAGGGCCCGCAGCGCCGCCAGCAGCACCGGCCCGGCCTGCGCGGGCGTGGCGACCCAGGCCGCGATCACGTCGCTGCTGCGCAGCGCCTCGGCGACCGCCTCGTCGGCGACGCAGCGGCCGGCCGCGAGGATGACCACGCGGTCGCAGAGCGCCTCGACCTCGGCCAGGATGTGCGACGAGAAGATCAGCGTCTGTGTCCCGCCGAGCGCGCGCAGCATCGCCCGGATCTCGAGCACCTGGTTGGGGTCGAGGCCGACGGTCGGCTCGTCGAGCACCACCAGCGGCGGCGCGCCGAGCAGGGCGTCGGCGATGCCGACCCGCTGGCGGTAGCCGCGGCTCAGCTGCTGGATCGGGACCTCGAGCATGTGCGAGAGCCCCGTGCGCTCCGCGACCCGCAGGATCTCCGGCGCGCGCAGCTTGCCGCGCACGCCCTTGATCGCCGCGCGAAAGTCGAGGTGCTCGCGCACCCGCAGCTCGACGTAGAGCGGCACCTGCTCCGGCAGGTAGCCGACCAGCCGCCGCGCCTGCAGCGAGTCGCCCGCGACCTCGACCTCGCCGACCCGCAGCCGGGTCTCGCTCGCCCGCTGGACCGGGAGATAGCCGCAGATCAGGCGCATCAGCGTCGACTTGCCGGCCCCGTTCGGGCCGAGCAGCCCGACCCGCTCGCCCGGCGCGACGCGAAAGCCCACCCCGTCGAGCGCCGCCACGCTCGCGCCCGGGTAGCGGTGCGAGAGCGCGCGGACCTCGAGCGATGCTGGCGGGCGGATGCTCATCCTGCGGGCGGCGCGGCGGGGGGCGAACCGGCGGGCGAACCCGTGGGCGAACCGGCGGGCGTACCCGCGGGCGAACCGGCGGGCGTACCGGCGGGCGTACCCGGGGACGAACCCGCGGGCGAACCGGGGGCGGGCGCCGCGCTGTCCTTTGCGCCCTGTCCCGAAGGACCTGTCCCCGGGGCAATGTCCCCGGCGCCCTGTCCCGAAGGACCTGTCCCCGGGGCAATGTCCCCGGCGCCCTGTCCCATGGGACCTGCCCCTTCAGTCGCCTTGGGGTCGACCGGGGCCGGGCCGGGGCGGGTGTCGAGCGGGTCGCGCTGGATCTCGGCGAGCGCCCAGACGAGCACCTCCTTGACCTCCTGGGCGGTCTCCGTCTTGAGCTTGGTCTCGAGCGCGAGCTTGTAGCCGGCGAGGCGCTGGGTGCCCATCGCCTCGACAATCGCCTGGCGCACGGCCGGCTCGGTCTCGATGTCGAGGGCGTAGAGCAGCGCGAGCGCGGTGCCGTTGTCGCGGGCGGGGATCAGCGCGCGGGCGCAGTCGGCCCGCTGCCCGGGCGGCAGCGGGAAGGTGCCGTCGGGCGACTTCAGGGTGATGCCGTCGATCAGGCCCTTGCGGCGCATCTCGTAGGCCGCGTAGGCCTCGGTCGCCGCGCTCTGCTGCCCGGCCTTGACCGCGATCTCGCCGAGCAGCAGCCAGGCCTCGAGGTCGTCGGGGTCGTCGGCGACCACGCGCTTCTGCTCGGGCAGGGCCGCGGCGAATTGCTTGTCGCGGGCGAGGGCCATCGCCAGCACGCGGTGCAGGCCGGCCTCCTCGGGCAGCAGGCTGACGGCCTGACGATAGAAGGAGATCGCCGAGCGGAGGTCGGCGTCGTCCTCGTGGAGGGTGCCGAGCAGCAGGCTGGCGTTGGCCCGCAGGTGCGGGTCGCGGGCGGACTCGGCCATCTGGCGCAGCTCGGGCCCGGCCTCGCCGAGGATCCGCTTCGGGCCGGCCTGGTCCTCGGGCAGCAGCGCCGCGTAGCGCTCCCTGATCTCGAGGTAGCGCTCCACGAGCGCCTCGTCGCTCGCGGGCGCGGTCGCGGTCGCGGTCGCGGCCTTCGCCTCGTCCCTCGCGGCCTTGGTGACGATCGGCGCGGTGTGGATGTCGACGTTGGAGCCGCAGGCGGCCAGCAGAGGGAGCAGCGCGAGGGCGCAGCGCCGGAGTGAGGTGGCTGCCATGGTTCGCATGGCCTGGGGACACCGACGGCCCCCGTTTCGTTCCCAGCTCGCCGAGGCTCCGGTCACCACGGGCGAGACCTTGCCACACCTGCGGGCGCGCGCGAAAGTGGGGGCGAACGCGCCTATCGCGGGCTCCGACGGTCCCGCGCCCGGGCCTCGCGGATCGCCACGCCGACGCTCGCGCCGACGCCGAGGGCCGCGACCGCCGCGATCAGCCCGACCGCCGCGCCGCGCAACCACCCCGGCGCCGGCTGGATGACGGGCGCGCTCGGGGGCGTGGGCCGCGGCGGCGGGGCCGTGCCGAAGGTCCGCGCCAGCGTGTCGCCGAGCGGGTCGCGCGGCGCGGGCGCGGCGTGCTGCAGGCGGCGCTCGCGGTCGAAGCGGTCGCGGCGGTCCGGGTCGACCAGCACCTCGCGGGCCAGGTTCAGCCGACAGTTGCGCTCGACGGCCCCGGGATCGCTGCCGTGCAGGTCGGCGTGCTCGCGGGCCACGAGGCGGCGAAAGGCCCGGCGGATCTCCGCGGTGGTGGCCGTCGGGCTGAGGCCGAGGACCGCGTAGTGGTCAACGAAGGCGGGCATCCGGCGAGCATGCCACAGGCCGGGCCGACTGCAGCCCCGGCCCCGTCATCGTCCGCGGGCCGCGGGGCCGCTCAGGGCCCCCAGACGACGCAGTGCAGATCGGCGCCGGGCAGCAGGCTCGCGGCGCAGACCTGCGACCACTGCGCCTCGTCGAGCGTGCCTTGCCACAGCAGGTGGCAGGTCTGGCCCTGCTCGCAGGGATAGCTGGCCGGCTCGCACTCGACCTTCCCGAAGATCTTGGTCAGCCACTCCACGCTCCCGGAGCAGGCGTCGAGCTCGTCGCAGAAGCTGCCCGGCTGCACCGGATCCTTGTTGATGCCCGCGGGGTGCAGCGCGGCCGGGTTGCAGCCGCCCGCGGCCGCGCAGCCGAGCGCGCAGCTGAGCTCGTCGGGCCAGAAGTCGTCGCAGTGCGGCGCGCAGTTGCAGCCGCTGAACGCCCGGCAGGTGGTCCCATCGAAGCCGTAGCCGATGATCGCCTCGCAGGGGCCGTAGTCGCCGCTGACATCGACGCAGCTGCCCCCGGCCCCACCTGTGCTGCTCGCCGCGCCGCTGCTGTCCGGCTCGCCGCTGGTGCCTGCGCCGCTCGACGTGCTGCTCGACGGGCCGCCGGTCGATGTGCCGCTCGCCTCCGTCACCCCGCCGGTGATCCCGGTCGTCGTCACGCTCCCCGCGCTCGATCCCTCGCTGGTTGACGCGCCGGTGCTCGGGCCGCTGCTGGTGCTGCCCGGCCCGCTGCTGCCCGGCCCGCTGCTCCCGGTTTCGCCGCCGCTCCCGCCTCCGCAGGCCGACAGGGTGACGACGATCGACAGGGCGAGGGTGCGCGACGTCATGCGCCGAGCATGGACCGCCGACGCCGTGCGGGTCAAGCGCGGCCCTGAAGCCGTGCGTGGGCTGCTAGGTTGCGCCGGTGTCTCGCTACGAATGTCGACAGTGCGGTGCGTGCTGCTGCAACTCGCCCGAGAACCGGGCCGAGGGCTTCACCGACTACATCGAGGTCGACGCGCGCGCGCCCCTGTGGAAAAAGCCGGAGCTGGTGCGGCGCCTGGTCGTGTACACCGAGGAGGGCGAGGCGCACCTGCGCTTGCATCCGGACGGCCGGTGCCTGGGGCTGCGCGGCCGCGTCGGCGTGAAGGTGAACTGCACGATCTACGACGACCGCCCGACCCCCTGCCGCACCGTCGAGTCCGGCAGCGCGCTGTGCCGCCGCTACCGCGTGGCCCGCGGGCTGCGGGTGTAGCCCGACGCTGCCGTGACTAGCGGAGGGTCGACCTGCTCATCGCGGCCGAGCTCTGGTCGGGCGGCGGCTCGGGCAGGTCCTCGACGCGGAGGTTGCCCGGGGCGTGCCAGGACGAGCGGCGGTAGGCGAACAGGAACAGGGTCTGCAGCATGCTGGCGACCGGCGCGGCGAGCAGCGCCCCGGTGAGGCCGTAGACGTGCTCGCCGGCCAGCAGCGCGAAGATGACGACGACCGGGTGCATGTGGGCCGCGTCGCCGATGATCTTCGGGTTGAAGATGTTGGCCTCGAGCAGGTGGATGCCGGCGATCCAGGCCAGCATGAGCAGCGGCGGGCCGAAGGCGATGCCCTCCTCGTTCGAGACCAGGGCGACGACGATGATCGGGATCGACGAGATGATCGTGCCGAAGATCGGGACCAGGCTGAAGGCCGCGGCCACGACCGCGAGCAGGAAGCTGTACTTGATCCCGAACACGACCAGGCCGATGTAGGTCAGGACGCCGTTGACGAGGCAGATCAGCAGCTGCCCGCGGATGACCCCGGCGAGGCCGACGTCGAGCAGCAGGGTCAGCTCCTCGTAGATCGTGCGGTAGTGCAGCGGGATCAGGCCGCGCACGAAGTTCATCACCCGCGCGGGGTTGATGAGGATGAAGGCCGCGAGCATCAGGGTGATGACGAAGTTGGTCAGGAACGAGGTGACGCCGCGGACCAGCGCGTTCAGGAAGGCCGCGATCTGGCCGGTGTACTCGCTGCCCTTGCTGACCACCAGCTTGCGCAGGGTGTCGCTGAGGCCGGCGTCCGTCTGGTTGCGCGGGGTGTGCAGCTTCCAGCGGCCGTTGCCCGCCTCGTCGAAGGACAGCTGGACGTTCTCCAGGCTGATCGCCCAGGTGCCGTCGGCGCCCGGGCGGGCGAGCAGCTCGGAGGGCGGCTGCTGGGCCGGCGGCCCCGCGGTGGTCAGGGTGCCGAAGCTCTCCTCGAACCACCTGGTAACCTGCGGCACGTAGGTCTGGTCGATGTACTCGAGCGCGGCGGGGGCCGTGTCGCGCAGGCGCGCGAAGTCCTTGACCAGCGCCGGCAGGAACACGACCAGGAAGATCGCCACGATCCCGAAGAGGCTGAGGTAGACGAGGATCACCGAGGCCGCGCGACCGAGGCGCGGCTGCAGGCGGTGGATCACCGGGGCCATCAGATAGGCCAGCGCGAACGCGAAGATGAAGGGCAGCAGGACATCGCGGAAGACGAGGATCATCGCTATGATGAACAGGCCGAAGCCCCACTGCCGCACGAAGCGACTGGTGGTGCTGAGCAGCTCGCTTCGGCGGCGCGGGTGAGCGGCGGAGGCCTCGCGGCTCATGCCGGCCCTCCGCCGCGACCGACGGCCAGGCCCGACGATGCTGTGCGCGCCGATGCTGGACCGGCCGACGCCGAACTCGACGACGCCGAACTCGCCGAACTCGCCGATGCCGAACCCGACGATGCTAAACCCGACGATGCTGGACGGGCAGCTGGACCGGCGGACGGCGCCGACCGGTTCGCGGCGTGCGTGAAGGTCTCGAGGGTCGCGGCGCTGTCCCACGCGCCGCATTCGCCGCAACGAAAGCGAAAGCGCGGCATCTCGCGGGCGCACTGCCGGCAGACCACGATCGGGGGGGAGAGTTCGGTCATCGCGGCGTCGAGGGCCTCATCACGGTGGCCCTGGGCCAGGCGCAAGCGTACCAGGGTCAGGGCCGCCGCGGGGGAGCGCGCGCGGACCCGGTGCAGGGCGTCGGCCGCGGGCTCGGGGTGGGTGGCGGCGAGCCGCTGCGCCAGCGCGAGCACCAGCGCCGGATCCTCCGCGGTGCGCAGGCTCGCTAGCATGCGCTCCTGCAGGTCGGCGGCCCCACCGATCTCGGTCGCGGCCTCGGCGGCCTCGGCGAGCAGCGGTGTCGCTGCCGCCGGGCTCAGCTCCCAGGCCCGCTGCCAGGCCTGCGCGGCCGTGAGTGGGTCCGCGAGGCTGACGGCGACCCGGGCGCGGGTGGTCCACACGTGGCCGCTGTCGGGCGCGAGCTCGAGGGCGCGTTCGATCAGGCGCTCGGCCTTGCGGGCGTCGTCCTCGGCGAGGGCGGCGAGGGCCTGACCGGCGACGGCGTGACCGCGGCCGATCCTGCTGTCGCGGCGGCGTCGCGCCGGGACCAGCTTCTCGTGGCGCTCCCAGGCCGCGGCCGCGCGCTCCCAGGCGCCGGCCTGCTCGAGCGCGCGGGCCAGGCTCTCGAGCGTGGCGACCGACTGCGGCGCGAGGCTGATCGCCCGCGACAGCGCCCCGACGGCGGCGTCCTGCTGACCTTGCGCGAGCAGATCGCGGCCGAGGCCGACGAGGGCGGCGACCCGCAGCTCGGGGGCCAGCTCGGCGGCGGCCAGCACGGTGCGGTGGATCGCCTTGGCGCGCTCGACCCGCCCGCGGCGGCGATCGAGGGCCGCGAGCGCGAGGAAGACCGTCGCGTCACCGGGCTCGGCCTCGGCGATCTGCTCGAGCTCCTGGGCGACGTTCTCGAGGTCGCCCTCGGCCAGGGCGTAGAGGACGTGGCTGCGGCGGGCCGCGGCCGCGACCTGCGGCCGGCGGGCGCCGGCACGCCAGCGGGCCAGACCTGCCCCGAGGGTCAGGCACGCGAGGGCCGCGAAGACGAGGGCCAGCGCGTTCACTTCATGCCCCCGGACGAGGCCGCAGCTTGCGGTCCACCCGGCGTTCCAGGCTCCGGTCGACCTGGCGACCCGCCCGGGCCGGGGGCGCGTCCGATGAGGTGGCCGAGCATCACGCGCTGCGGGGCGACCTCGAGGTGGGCCTCGGCCGCGAGCATGTCGTCCTCCTCGGCCTGGCGCAGCGGCAGCGTCCGCAGCTCGAGGACCTCCCGTTCGAGCGCCCTCAGCCGGCGTTGCGCGACGGCCGCGGCACGAATGCGAAATGGCGCGCGGATCGCGTACACGGCCATGAACACGAAGGTCGTCAGCCACCCGGCGAGCAGGGCCGAGGCGCTCAGCTGGAAGTTGCGGGCGTGCCACAGGCCCCAGCCTGGCGGGGCAGCCCGGAGGTCGGAGGCCGGCGCGATCAGGCCCTCGCCGGGGAAGTCAGGGCCGCCCCACGCGGGCAGCCACAGCGAGACCGGGACCCAGGCAGTGTTCTCCTGCAGGTTGGTGATGGCCCAGACCAGGCCGAGCAGTAGGAGGCTCAGGCTGACGAGCAGATAGACTTTGCCCAGCGCAGACACTGAAGTTCGCGGCAATATATCAAGACGTGTATGCTACTGCCATGGGAAATCCCACCGAGAACCTTGGCCCTGCGCTTCGACCTTCTGCCCGGAGCATGACGCGCGTCGCATGTTTGCTGGGCCTGCTCGGCGGTGCGGTGATCGGAGCCTGCGCCGGCTCGGATCAGAATCTCGAGCGGCAGAAGCTCCTGGACGAGCTGAATTCCGCGGGCAATTCGAAGAAGGCGGAGTGCCGGCCGGGCATCGTCGAGGCCTGTTATGACGGCCCCGACGGCACCGACGGCCGCGGCATCTGCAAGGGTGGCAACCGCACCTGCGGCGAGGACGCGGTGTGGGGCAAGTGCGGCGGCCAGGCCTTGCCGGTCAAGGAGCTGTGCAACAAGACCGACGACGACTGCGACGGCATCGTCGACAACGACTTCGAGCGCGACGGTGCGAGCTGCACGATCGGCAGCGGCAGCTGCAAGACCTCCGGGACCTGGAGCTGCAACAAGGACGGCCAGGGCACGACCTGCAACGCCCCGCCCCCGAAGACTGAGGCCGAGAAGTGCGACGGCGTCGACAACGACTGCGACGGCCAGATCGACGAGGACGTGCCCGGCACCGGCGGCGCTTGTGCCACCGGCAAGCCCGGCGTCTGCGCCCAGGGCGTGACGAAGTGCCTCGGCGGCCAGATGCAGTGCGCGCAGAACATCCAGCCCTCGCAGGAGATCTGCAACCAGCAGGACGACGACTGCAACAACGCCGTCGACGACCGCTGCCTGACCACCGAAGAGGCCGCCAAGCTCAAGAACCGCTGAGCGGTCGAGCGCCAGACGAGCGGCCCGGCCACCGCGAGGTGACCGGGCCTTCGTGCGCGCCGCGCCTGGCCAGCCAGACGAGCGGCCCGGCCACCGCGAGGTGACCGGGCCTTCGTGCGCGCCGCTCAGCTGCCGGCTTGCAGCGCGGCGATCTTCTCTGCGATCTCGGGGTGTTGCGGGTCCTCCTCGAGGCCGCGCTTGAGCATCGACATCGCCTTCTGCGGCTCCTTGAGGCCGACGTGGGCCTCGGCGAGGCGCACGTAGATGTCGCCGCGGCGGACCAGCCCCGACTGGTCGACGTTCTGCAGCAGCATGGCGCGGGCCGTCTTCAGCGACTCGTCCCACATGTCCTTGTGGGCGTAGACATCGGTCAGCAGGACCAGCGTCTCGGGGTTGGTGGTGTCGATGCGGTAGGCGTCCTTGAGGCGGTCGAGGGCCGCGTCGACGCTGCCCGCGTTGAGCTCGACGCGCGCGAGCCGGGTCATGAAGTGGGCCTGCTGCTTGGTGCGCTTGGGGGCGGCCGTCGAGACCTCGACCAGCCAGCCGTACATGCCGCCGGCCTCGTCGAAGCGCTCGCTGGCGAACAGCGCGTCGGCGATGCAGCGGTTGACCTCGACGTCGTCCTGGACGGCCTCATAGACCGGTGCCAGGGCGCGCAGGGCCTCCTCGGGGTCGCTGACCTTGTCCATCAGGATGGCGACGCGCTCGAGGATCAGCTTCTTGCGCTCGGCCTGGTCCTCGGCGTAGCTGGCGAGCAGCGCCAGCAGGTACGCGACCTGCTCCCAGTAGCCCTCCTTGCGGCTCAGCTCGAGCAGCTGGCGGGCCGCGTCGACGTTGCCGGGGTGCAGGTGCAGCGCGGTCTCCAGGTGCTCGCGGCGCTTCTCGGGCGAGTCGGCGAACACCGCGAGGCGCAGCTGCAGCTGGGCGCCGATGACCCCCTGTGGTTGCAGGGTCTGGGCGCGCAGCAGCAGCTCGCGCATCGCCTCGTCGTTGCCCTGCTGCTCCTCGACGCTGGACAGCGCGACGATCGCCGGGACGAAGTCGGGGTCGCCGGCGAGCAGGTCCGTCAGGATCTGCCGCGCCTTCTCGCCGTCGCCGAGGCGCTCGCCGTACAGCTCGGCGAGGCGCAGACCGACCTCGCGCATCTGGTCCTGGCCGCCGAGCTGGCGCAGCACGGTCAGGAACTGCTCGAGCAGCTCGGCCAGCTCCGGCCACTGCTCGGCGGTGTCGTAGAGGCGCCACAGGGCCACCAGGCTCGGGGTGTGGCTCGGCGCCTCGACGAGCAGGCGCCGATGCAGGGCGATCGCGTCGGCGCTGTCCTCCAGCTGCTCCTCGGCCAGGTGGGCCATCTCCTCGAGCACCGGCACGCGCTGGGCCCCGCTGAGCAGGTCGAGCTTGCGCTCGAGCACGTCGCGGACCTCCTTCCAGGCCTTGAGCTTGCGCTGCAGGGCCTCGAGCTCCTGGATCGCCTGGAGGTCGTCCGGGCGGGCCGCGAGCATGTCGTTGTAGACGGTGATCGCCTCGTCGAGGCCGCCGAGGTGGACCAGCAGCGCGGCGTGGCGATGGCGCAGGTTGCGGCGCTCGTCGACATCGGTGCTGATGGTGATCCGCTGCTCGAGCGCCTGCGACAGGCCCTCGAGGTCGCCGGTGCCGTGCAGCAGCTTGAGCAGGCCCTCCCACGCGGCCGCGTCGCTCTGGTCGACCTCGAGCAGCGCGCGCAGGTCGGCGAGCGCCATCTCCGAGTTGGCCATCGCCTCGGCGACGGTGACGGCCTCGCGCAGCAGCGGGACCACCAGCTCGGGGTTGTTGGACAGGCGGGCGTAGCGGGTCAACGCGTCGTGCAGGATCTCGAGGTTGCCGTCGGCCCGCGAGGCCATGATCTGCAGCTCGAGGGCCTCGAGGTTGTCGGGGTCCTCCTTGAGCGCCGGGCTCAGGGCCTGCAGCGCCGAGCCGGGCTTGCGCAGGTCGCGGAGCAGGATCCGCGTGGTCTCGAGGCACAGCGCCGTGCACGAGCGACCGTCCTGAACGGCGGCGTCGATGCCCGCGGCCAGGTACTTGACGCCCTTGAGCAGGAGCTGCGGCGTGCGCGAGAGGGCGACGATTCGCTCGATCGCGATCGGCGACTCGGCGTCGACCTGGATCAGCGCGCCCCAGGCGTCGAGCGCATCCTCGGCGCTGCCGCCACCCTCGTCGCAGAGCCGCGCGAGGGCCTCGAGGCTGGCGACGCGCTCGGGGCCGGTCGCGCCCTCGAGGCGCAGGCGGGCGATCCGCGTCATGCCCGGGCGGTTGCCGGCGACGTGGTAGGCGTTGTCGAGGGCCTCGAGCAGCGCCGCGGGGATCGCCACGCCGGTCTTCTGCGAGCGATCGAGCACCCGCTCGAGGCCGGCGACGGCGCCGGCGAAGCCCGGGCGGTCGTCGAGGGCCTCGGCGTAGGCGGTCCCCGCCCCCGCGAGGTCGCCGACGTCGAGCTGCGCGTCGCCGAGGCGCACGACGATGTCGGCGTGGTTGGCCTGACCGAGGGCCAGCTTGGCCGACTCCGCCAGCGCCCGCGCGAGCAGCTGCTTGTCGTTGGCGGCCCGCGCGAGCCGCTCGATGTTGCGGCAGGTCGTCTCGTCGGCGATGCCGGCCGCGAGCAGGGTCGCGAGCAGGTGCAGCGCGCGGGTGCGGTCGCCGAGGATGCCCTCGGCCATGTCGGCCGCGGACTGGGCGATCATCACGCGCGCCTGGGCGTCGAGCTCGACGCGGGCGGCCCGGCGGGCCAGCGCGTCGACGTGCTCCTCGGCGCGGTCGAGGCGGACGGACATCTTGTTGCTGGCCTCGAGGACAGGTCGCAGGTCCTCGGGGCCGACGCGGTCCATCAACAGGTTGTTGGCGGCCAGGCTGCCGGCGATGTCGCCGAGGCGCTCGAAGCGGATGCGGGCGAGCTGGCGCAGCGCCTCGACGGCGTCGCCGGTGTTGTCGGCCAGGTTGGCGCGCGCCTCCCAGACCTGCGCGAGCTCGGCGTAGCGGTGGGCCTGGTCGAGCTGTGGGATCAGCAGGGCCGCCGCCGACTCGGAGCTCTGCGGCTGCAGCACCAGCCGCATCAGGTCGCCGACGGCGTCGGGCTGGGCCGGGGTGAGCGCGAAGATCGACTCGTAGTGCGGGATGGCCCCCGCGGGGTCGCTCATCGCCCCCGAGTAGAGGCGCGCGACCTCGAGCAGCAGCGCGACGCGGCGCTCACGGCTGGTGGCCACGCCCACCCGCTCGAGCAGGGTCTGCGCCGCCTCGGGGTAGTTCTCGAGGGCGAGCAGGGCCTGCGCCAGAGCGGCGAGGGCCTCGTCGTCGTCGGGGGTGTCCATCAGCAGCGCGCGCAGGGCCTCGACCTCGGCGTTGCGGTCGCCGGTGCCCTCACGGTGGATGCGCGCCAGCTCCTTGCGCAGCTTCTGGCGCGCGTCGAGCTCGTCGGTGACCTCGATCTGCTGCTCGAGCACGCCGATCAGCTTGGCGTGGTCGCCCCGCGCGGCGTAGAGCCGGCGCAGGCGCAGCATCGCGTCGGTGGTGCCCGGCTCGATCTCGAGGATCCTCCGCCAGGCGGCCTCGGCGGCCTCGGGCAGGCCGAGGCCCTCCTCGACCAGGCGGGCGAGCCGACGCAGCAGGTCGATGCGCTCCTCGTCGTCGGTGGCGACCGCGATGCGACGCTCGAGCACGGCGCGCAGGCCCTCGAAGTCGGCGGCGAGCGCCAGCGCCTCGTCGAGCAGCGCCAGCGCCCCGCGGTCGTCCGGGCTGACCTCCAGCGCGCGCCGCAGGATCGTGACCGCGCCGTCGTTGTCGCCGACGTTCACCGCCAGCTGTGCGGCCTGCAGCATCAGGACCACCCGGCGCGGCACGTCGGCGCGCAGCGCCTCGGCCTCGGCGGCCTGCAGCACGGCCTGCCGCAGGTCCTGGTCGAAGCCATACTGCCGGGCGAGCCGCAGGACCTCGACGTCGAGGGCCTCGAGCGCGCCCTCCGGGCCGGGCTCGGCGAGCGCGCGGACCAGGGTGTTGAACGCGAACTCGGGGCCCTGCTCGCCCTGGGGCTCGAGCAGCGCGGCGATCTCCCGGAGCAGCTCGTGGCGCTGCACCGGGTCCTCGGTCTGCGTCAGCTGCCACTCGTCGACCGCGACCAGGCGCATCGCGTCCTGGGTCGCCTCGTAGAGCGGGCGCAAGATCCCGAACAGGCGCACGCGCTGCTCGTCGCGCGACTCTGCCAGCTGCTCGAGCGCCTGGACCGCGCTCATCACTCCGGGCTGCTCGGTGAGCAGCGACTCGAGGGTGTCGATCGCGGCGTCGGGGCTGTCCTGTCGAGTGTCCTGCAGGGTCGCGATGCGCAGGAGGATCGCCTCGCGCGTGCCGGCGTCCTCGCTGCGCTCGAGGCGCTGGCGCAGGGACTCGATCAGCGCGTCCCAGCGGCCGAGGTTCTCGTACACGCGCTCGAGCCGACCGCGGGCCGTCTCGTGCTCGGCCTGGGTCTCGAGCACGCGGACGAAGGCGCGGATCGCCAGCTCCGCGTCGCTCAGGATCCCGAGCGCCAGGTCGCTGAGGCGCATCAGCACCTCGACCTGCCGCTGCTCGTCGAGGCTGGTGTCGGCCTCGCGCCAGTAGGCCTCGGCGAGATCCTTCCACATCTCGGCGCGGGTCAGGGCCTGCTCGAGCGCGGGGAACACGGCGCTGTTGTCGGGGCGGACGGTGATCAGTCGCTCGTACAGCGGCACGGCCCGCGCCGGCTGGTCGAGGCCCATCCACAGCTCGGCGGCCTCGCGGACGATCTCCAGGGCCTCGTCGCGCTCGTCGTCGGCGGCGTCCTTCGTGACGTGCTCGGTGAGCAGCCGCGCGAGCGCCTCGCTGCGCCCGAGCTGATGCGCGAGGCGGATCAGCTGATCACGCGTGGGCTTGTGGGTCGGATCGTCGCGGAAGATCCGGGCGTGGATGTCGTAGGCGCCCTCGGCGCTGCCCAGCATGTCCTCCTGGATCTGCGCGCTGCGGGTCAGGATCTCGACGCGCTGGGCGGTGTCGTCACCGGCCTCGGCGAGGCGCAGTTCCTGGATGCGGATCAGCCGCGGCCAGTCCTGCACCGCCATGAACACCGGCTCGAGCTGCGCGATCACCTGCGGGCGCAGGTCCTCGTCGGCGAGGTAGCGCTCGAGATCGCCGCTGGCCGACACGTGCTCCGGCTCGTTGCGCAGCGCCGCCGCGAAGTGCCGCAGGCCCTCGCCGAGGTCGCCGAGCTGCTCGCGGTAGATCTGGGCCAGGCGCAGCTCCGTCTCGGTGCGCTCGCGGCCGCTCTGGTGCTCGAGGCGCGCCTCGAGGAAGCGCGCCAGGTCGCTCCAGCGGCCGGTCGCCTCGTAGAGCGGCGCGAGCATGATCTGGGCGCGCGCCCCCGCGGGGCTGTCGCCCGGGACGCGCTCGAACAGGCCGATCGCGTCCTCCGGGCGGCTGAGCTGGCCGCGGTAGATCTCCGCGGCGCGCATGAAGAGCTCGCCCTGGGCCTCGCCCTCGGAGCGCTCGCCGCGACGCACCAGCAGCTCGGCGAGCGCGTCATGATCGGCCTGCTGCACCAGCACGCGCTCGAGCGCGTCGGCGGCGGCGTCATCGCCCGCGCTCTGCTCGAGCAGGCGCTCGTAGGCGCGGCGCGCCTCGTCGAGGCGGCCCTGGGCGCCCGACAGCGCGCCGATGCCCCGCAGGACCCGCGCCTGGAGGCTCGGATCGAGGACGGCGTCGACGACCTTGAGGTACGCGTCGAGCAGCTCGGCGTGGCGGTCCGGGTCGCCGCCGAGGCGCTCGAGGTGGTCGAGGGTCTCGGCGAGCTCGGGCTGGTCGCCGGCCTCGGCCAGCGCCTCGCAGAGGACGGCGAAGGCCCGCTGCGGGTCGCCGAGGCGCTCCTCCTGGGTGTGAGCGACGCGCAGCAGCGCGACCAGGCGCAGGCGCCCGGCCGGCTGATGTCGGGCCTGGCGCTCCTCGAGGTCGAGGAGCGCGGGCCAGTTGTGCTCGGCCTCGTAGAGCGGGTGAAGGATGCCAGTGACGCGCTCGCGGGTGTCCTCGTTGGCGAGGTACGCGGTCAGCATGCCGCGGGCGCGGTCGTCCTCGGGGCTGATCTTCAGCACCTGCTCGAGCAGGTCGATCGCGTCGGGGTAGCGGCCGAGCTTGTCGCCGACGACCTCGGCGGCGCGGCCGAGCAGGGTCGCGCGGGTCTCGTCGTTGTCGGCGAGGGCGAGCAGGCGACGCAGGCCCTCCTCGACCTCGGTCCAGCGCTCGAGCTCCGCGTTGAGGCGGACGATCGCGTCGAGGGCGTGGGTGGTGTCGCGAGCGCCGGCGCCGACGTCGACGACCGACTGGAACGCCTCGATCGCCTGGTACGGGTCCTTGAGCTGTTCGCGATAGATCTCGCCGATCTTGCGCCACAGGCGGGCGCGCTCGAAGCTGTCCTCGACGGCCATCACCCGCTGGCGGAGCACCCGGGTCAGCGGCTCCCACGCGCTCTGGCCGACGTAGATGCGCTCGAGCGCGTCCATCGCGATCAGGCTGCCGGGGTCGATGTCGAGGACCTCCTGGAAGGTCAGGCTCGCGGCCTCGGCGTCGTCGATGCGGTCGCGCTGGAGCTCGGCGATCTCGAGCAGGATCTTGACCTGCTCGGCGTCCTTGTCGATGAAGCGCAGCAAGGCGCGCAGCGTGTCGATCAGCGCCGCGTGGTCGCCCGCGGAGCGGTTCAGGCGGGCCAGCGCGACGGTGGCGCGGCGGGCGAGCTCGAGGTCCGGCGGATCGAGCGCGAGCAGCTCGGCGTAGGCCTTGCGCGCGCCGGCCTGGTCCTGCAGGTGGTCGTCGAGGACCACAGCGATGCGCGACAGCAGCTCGACCTTCGCGGTGGTGTCGGCGAGCTTGTCGAGCGACTGCTGCCAGACCTCGACGAGCTCGCGCTGCTTCTCCAGCTGGATGCCGAGGCGCTGCAGCTCGCTGCGGATGTCGCTGCGGCGCGGCTCGATCAGGTAGGCCTGGCGGATCGCGTCGAAGGCGGCCTCGGCGTTGTCGAGGTCGTACTCCTGGATCCTGGCGACCTCGAGCAGGTAGCCGATCGCCTCGTCGCTCGAGCCGAGGACCTCGGCGTGCTGACGCCGGACCTCGAGGATCTTCACCCGGCTCGCGTGGTCGCGCAGGCCCTGGTAGATCGGCTCCAGCAGCGCGGCCGCCTGCAGCTGCACGTCCTTGTGGCCCAGCAGCTGCTCGAGCAGGCCGCGGGCGTCGGCGTTGCTCGGGTCCTCGCCGAGCACCTGACCGAGCAGGTCGACCGCCCCGAAGGCGTCGTTCAGGCGGCCCATCCGCAGCGCCGCGCGGCGGCAGGCGATGCGGTGGCGCAGCTCGTCGCCCTCGACGAGGTCGGCCCAGCGACCGAGCAGCTCCTCGAGCGCGTAGTGGTCGTCGCCGCTCTCCGAGGTCTCGTACATCGCCGCGAGCTGCTCCATCGTCTTCAGGTCGTCGGGGACCAGGTCGAGCAGCTCCTCGGCGGTGCGCATCGCCGTCTCGCGCTCGCCGAGCACGTCGCGGGCGATGTAGACGATGCGGCTGAGCAGGCGCTTCTGCTCCTCGGGGTCGAAGATGACGTCGACGCGGCGGCGGTAGAGCTTCATCAGCGCCTCGTTGGCGCCGCGCATCTTGAGCAGCTCCTCGAGCGCCTCGTAGGCGGCCTGGTGGGTCTCCTCGCGGTCGAGCACGGCGGCGAAGGCCTTCTCGGCCTCCTCGCCCTGGCGCAGGTCGTCGCGGAGGATCGCGCCGCGGGCCAGCTGCAACTCGCGGATGAGGTTCTGCTCCTCGCGCGAGGCGCTCTTGCCCTGCAGCTCGGCCGCGTCGGCGCGGCGCTGCAGGTTGGCGAGCATCTGCTCGTAGGCGCTGGCGACCATGTCGAGGCGCCCGAGCTCGCGGGCGCTGCGCTCGACCTCGGCGCGCAGGATCGCGTCCTCCGGTTGGGCGATCAGCAGCTCGCGACGCACGCGCAGGGCGTCGGGCCGGCGGCCCTCCATCTGCGCGTAGAGGTTGGCGAGGCTGAGCAGCTGCGTGGTGCGGGCGGCCGAGTCGGGCTCGGCCATGACGATGACCTCCATCGCCTCGGCCTCGCGGCCGTGGTCGCGGATGCTGCGGTAGTACGGCAGCAGGCCGCGCATGACCGCCAGCGCGCTGCTCGGGTCGGCGCGGCGCAGGACCTCGAGGGCGTCGATCGTCGGCAGGTGATCGGGCTCGAGGTCGAGGATCTGCAGGAACCCGGCGATCGCCTTCTGCGACGAGCGCAGGCGGGTGGCGTAGATCTGCGAGAGCTCGAAGAGCAGCGGGATCTGGTCGTTGCTGAGCTCGAGCTGATCGAGGCGGTGCTGCAGGCTCTCGGCCAGCTCCGGCCAGCGCTGGCGCGCGCGATAGAGCCGCGTCAGGCTGTCCATCGCGTCGACGTCGCCGGGCACCGCCGCCTGGATCTGCTTGTAGGTCTCGATCGCGGCGTCGAGGTCCTCGACCTTGTGCTCCTGCAGCGCGCCGAGGCGGCGCAGCACGGCCAGCCGCGTGTTCGCCTCGGTGGTGACGCTGAGCTTGGTCTGGTAGACGGTCGCCAGGTCGGACCACTGCTCGGTGGCCGTGTAGATCTCCTCGAGCGCCGCCATCGCGGCCCCGTTGGTCGGCTCGAGCTCGATGATCGTCCGCAGGAACCGCTGCGCGTCCGCGGGCTGGCCGAGCCGCTCGCGGGCGATGCCCGCCAGCTTGTCGAGCAGCTCCAGCCGCTCGGCGTTGTCACAGTCCGGGCTCTGGACCCGCGCCTCGAAGTACTTGCTGAGCTCGGCCCAGCCGTCGGCCCGCTCGGCCACCGACTCGAGGCCGGCGCGCAGCACCTCGTCGCCCGGGCGGATCTGGTAGGCCCGCGCGGCCCAGTGCAGCGCCTTCTGCGGGTCGTTGAGCTTCTGCAGCGCGACGTCTCGCATCACCGCGATCGTGTCGAGGCGGTCGTCGTCGTCGACGGAGCTGGCGAGCAAGACCTCGTAGATGGCCAGCACGTGGCCCCAGTCGCCCTTCTCGCGGTAGATCGGCAGCAGCTGGCGCGCGACCTGCTGGTTGTC
>Ga0075152_10000620_pt1 | contig 25877 bp, 20 predicted proteins | sample JI61114C2DNA_FD_70964 | JGI IMG/M metagenome (GOLD analysis project Ga0075152, IMG submission 70964) | Wastewater effluent complex algal communities from Wisconsin, to seasonally profile nutrient transformation and Carbon sequestration -... | ecosystem: Engineered > WWTP > Effluent > Algae...
AGGCCGTGTCATATCCCGCCGCGAGCGGGTAGTCGCTTTCCCTCAAGATGTGGATGGTGCCGCAGAGGAACAGCTTCCCCTCCTGCCCGGCGCGGTCCGCCACCCAAACGCAGCCGCGCGGTGCTTTGCCCGACGTGGCTGGGATGGATGTCTGCTGAGGGCGACAGGCCAGCAGCCCGGCCAGCACCGGAAGCCAGATCGAAAGGCGGAGGAAGTTCACTCCCAAGTCCAACCACTGCGGCGCGAGGATGGCAACTGGAAGTTCCTTGCGGAGGTTGGCTTGAGTGCCCGCCTCACTATTATCGCTGCCAGCACGGGTGGTTTTACTTCGCGTATGAAAGAAGTGCCCGTACAAATAAAGCCAGACTTTTGCCGTCGGGTGTCGATAATCTCAGCGCAAATTCGTCTTTCACCTCGATCACGAACCAAGCCCTGCAAAAACTTGGCCTCACTCCTGCTTTGCCATTTCTGAGAGCACTCAACCAACCCCAACCATCATGCTTTTCGATCAGTATCAGCCGGAGAACTTCTTCGATGAGATGTTCACCCGCGACCAAGGTGTCCGTCCCCAATACCGAGCCGTCTGCGACGCTCTCAATTCCGTCTCTGCCGACGACTATCGCAGCCGCAATTCCGCCGTCGAGGCCGCCTTCATGCGCGGCGGCGTCACCTTCACCGTCTATAGCGATGACAAAGGCACCGAGCGCATCTTCCCCTTCGACTGCGTCCCGCGTGTCATCTCCGCAGAGGAGTGGGACGTCGTCGAAAAAGGCCTCATCCAGCGCCTCACCGCCCTGAATCTCTTCCTGCACGACATCTACCATGACCAGAAGATCATCAAAGATCGCGTCATCCCGCCGCAGTATCTGCTGAGCGCGAAACACTTCCGCCGTGAGTTCATGCACTTCGAAGTGCCCAAGAACGTCTATGTCCACATCTGCGGCTCCGACCTCATTCGTGATCACGATGGACGCTATCTCGTTCTGGAGGACAACCTCCGCTGCCCCTCAGGCTCCAGCTACATGCTGGAAAATCGCAGCGCCCTGAAGCGCACCTTCCCCGAGCTCTTTCAGGCCGCCGGCGTGCGCCCCGTGGATAACTACCCCACCGAACTGCTCAAAGTCCTGCAATACTGCGCCCCCGCCAAATTCCGTGGCGACAACGCCCCCAACGCCGTCGTGCTCACCCCCGGTGTCTTCAACAGCGCCTACTTCGAGCACGCCTTCCTCGCCCGCCAGATGGGCATCCCCATTGTCGAAGGGCGCGACCTCCTCGTCCGCGACTACAAGGTCTTCATGCGCACCACCGCCGGCCTCGTCCAGGTCGATGTCATCTACCGCCGCATCGACGACGATTTCCTCGACCCCTCCGTCTTCCGCGCCGACTCACTGCTCGGCGTGCCCGGACTCGTCAATGCCTACCGCGCAGGCAATGTCAGCCTAGCCAACTCCATCGGCACCGGCGTCGCCGATGACAAAGTCGTGTACTACTTCGTGCCCAAGATGATCAAGTATTACCTCGGTGAGGAGCCCATCCTTCCCAATGTGGACACTTACCTCGCCTCCGAGCCGCAGGACTACACCTTCATCCTCGAAAACCTCAACAAACTCGTCGTCAAATCCGCCAATGAAGCTGGCGGTTACGGCATGCTCATGGGCCCATGGGCCGCGAAGGAAGAGATCGAGACCTTCCGCAAAATGATCGAGGAAAATCCGCGCAACTTCATCGCCCAGCACCCCATCTCACTCAGCCGCCATCCCACCTGGTGCGACGACCACTTCGAAGGCCGCCACATCGACCTCCGCCCCTACATCCTCTGCGGTGAAAAGACCGTCGTCACGCCCGGCGGTCTCACGCGCGTAGCCTTGCGAAAAGGCAGCCTCGTCGTCAATAGCTCCCAAGGCGGCGGCTCCAAAGACACCTGGGTGCTCAAGGATTAATCGCTCGCGTCTTCACACCTCTTTCCAACCATGCCTCCCCACTCCAACGCCCGCGAAGAAGTCGCCCGGCACAAGCAGGCCAACGTCATGCTCGCACGTGTCGCCGGCAGCCTCTACTGGATGAGCCGCTACCTCGAGCGCGCCGAAAATCAGGCCCGCCTCATCGACGTCAATCTCCAACTCCTCCTCGATTTCGGTGAAGTCAGCGACGAGCAGCTCAAAGCACATTGGTTGCCGATCGTCCGCTCCTCCGGCGATGAAGAGCAGTTCCTCAAACTCTACGACGTCGCCGACAGCGAGAGCGTTACCGAGTTCATGACCTTCCGTCTCGAGAACCCGAACTCGCTCGCCTCCTGCATCGCCAACGCGCGTGAAAACGCCCGCCAGGTCCGCGATCAGATTTCCTCGGAAATGTGGGAAGTCTTGAATGACGCCCATCACTTCATCCAGGGCGAAAACGCCAAAAAAATCTGGCATGAGGGTGCCAGCGCCTTCTACGATCAGATCAAGCGCTACTCCCATCTCTTCCAGGGCATCACCGTCAGCACTTTCTCCCGCAGCGAAGGCTTTGAGTTCATCCAGTTCGGCAAATACCTCGAACGCGCCGACCAGATGACGCGCCTGCTCGACATCAAATACCACATCCTCCTCCCCACCGCCGCCGACGTCGGCGGTGCCGTGGACACCGCCCAGTGGCACGCCGTCCTCCGCAGCGCCAGCGCCGTGGAGGCCTACCGCCGCTACTACGTCGCCGACGTTTATTACAAGAAGGTCGTCGAGTTCCTGCTTTTCGACGACTGCTTCCCCCGCACCATGCGCTTCTGCGGCGAGGAAATGGCCCACTTCATCGATCTCATCACCAGCGCCGCCCCCGAGACCGACGAAAAAGCCCCCGCCATCGAACGCTTCATGGCCTTCCTCGACAAGCTCTCCACCCTCGACGTCGAAGACATCTTCAATCAAGGCCTGCACGAGTTCCTCGACATGGCCCAGGTCGAGATCGGCAACATCGGCGGTCACATGTACAGCACCTACATGTACTTCCCCCCCATCGACATGCAGGCAGAGATCCGCTTCCAGCAGCAGCAGGAACAGCAGCAGCAGTAGCCGCTCCGCTGGAATGACGAAAGACCCCCGAAGAATCCATGACGAATCAGACGCCACGCAGTGAGCGTCTCCCGCCTCTCAGGCTTCGTCATTCGTCATTCGGGTTTCGTCATTCTCAACGGCGCTTGACGCCGCCCGTCCACCGACTACTGCGGACGCCTCCCGATGCCCGACTCCCACCTCCACCCGCACCGCAGTGACATGCGGCTCAGCGTGCGCCACCTCACGCGCTACGACTATGACGGGCCCGTGCTCGAGAGCTACAATGACATCCGGCTCCGCCCTGTCTCAGACCCGCTCCAGCGCTGCGACCATTACCACCTCCGCGTCAGCCCGCAGGCCGCCATCCACACCCATTTCGACTTTTATCAAAACCAGGTCGATCACTTCGAGCTTCACACCCCGCATCATTACCTCGAAGTCGAGTCTCATGCCGAAGTAAGCACCCGCGTCGATAAGCGTGGCCCCGCCCCCACCGGACTCACTCTCGATTCGCTGAACGATCCCGCCGTGAACGACAACTACTTCGACTTCGTCGTCGAATCCAAGTTCGTCCCGCAAAACGTCACCCTCTGGCGCGAGTCCGTCGATGTCATCGGAGCGCAGGCTTCCGACCTATGGGCGGATGCCGTCAAACTCGGCCAGCACGTCCACAGCACCTTCTCCTATGATCCCGACTGGACCCACGTCCATACCGACGCCATCGCCGCGCTGCGCGACCGCCGCGGCGTCTGCCAGGACTACGCCCACGTCATGATCGCCTTTTGCCGCAGCCAGCAGATCCCCACGCGCTACGTCAGCGGCTATTTTTTCAATGGTAAGACCGGTGACGAAAACGAAGCCTCCCATGCCTGGGTCGAGATCTTCCTCCCGCACTACGGCTGGAAAGCCTGGGACCCCACCCACGCCCGCGAGGCCGACTCACGCTACATCAAGCTCGCCATCGGCCGCGACTACGGCGACATCAAGCCCGTCTCCGGTAGCTTCCGCGGCAAAGGCTCCCGCCACATGGAAGTCATCGTCCAAATCCGCGACCTCAGCACCCAGCGTATGGAACTTGCCGCCGCCCTGGTTTAACCAGAGATCTGAAAACCAAGAACCCTCCCCCCACATGCAAATCCGCCTCTTTATCAAACCCGGCTGTCCCTGGTGTGACGAAGCCATCGACTGGCTCACCTCCAACGGCATCACCTTCACCATCCTCGATGTCGTCCGCGACGAAGAAGCTCGCGCTGAGATGTTTGACCTCACCGGTCAGACCAAAGCACCCTGCATCGATGTCGATGACCACATCCTCGCCGACTTTGGTGCCGACGAACTCGAAGCCTGGTGGGACAAAATGAAGTTCCCCATGCCGTGACCTCACGACTGACATCACTCCTGCTCGGAGTCTTGCTCACCTCATGCGCCACGGGTCGTCTTCAAAAAGTACCCGCAGAGCCTCCACTCGTCACCTCCACGGCCTTCGCTGCCGAGGTCACCCGCCTCACCGGGCAGGAGTGGACCTCTGGCAACAGCGTCCGCACCCTGCCGAATGGCGGCACCTTCATCCCCGCCATGCTCAGCGCCATCCGCAGCGCGCAGCACACCCTCACCTGGGAAAACTTCGTCGCCGTGGACAGCCAGCCCGTCGCTGACTTCACGGAGGCCTTCATCGAGCGGGCCAGGGCAGGCGTCCAGGTCCGCATCATCCTCGACCACTACGGCTGCAACACTTATGGCAAGGCCCACATCGCCGCCATGCGCGCCGCTGGCATCGACTTGCGCTTCTACAGTTGCTGGCGGCTCTACCATCCCCTCCGCTACAATCACCGCACCCACCGCCGCCTCCTCGTCGCCGACGGCAGGATCGGCTTCATTGGCGGCGCAGGTCTCGCCTATGCCTGGGACGGTCATGCCGAGAGCCCACTGCGCTGGCGGGATACCATGTACGAGCTGCGCGGCCCCGTCTGTGCCCAGCTCCAGCACGCCTTCAATGACAACTGGCACGAACTCGCCCGCGAGCACGTCAGCGGCCCTCAGCACTTCCCCGCACTGCCCCAGGTCGGCGCCTTCAGCGCCCTGAGCATCCTCGGTTCTCCGAAAAAAGGCTCCGACACCATCGGCAGCACCTTCTTGTTAGCCCTTCGCGCCGCCCGGAAGAGCATCGTCATCTCCCACGCCTACTTCATCCCGAACCGCCCCATCATCGACGCGCTCTTCGAGGCACGGAAGCGCGGCGTCCACATCCAGCTCCTCGTCCCTGGCGCGCATACGGACATGCCCATGTGCTCCTGCACCACCGCCCCACTGCTCCGCCGCTTCATTGCCGCCGGCTTGGAAGTCTGGGAATACGAAGCCTGCATGATGCATGGAAAGCTCGTCGTCATTGATGACCACCTGAGCATCATCGGCAGCGGCAATATCGACCAGCGTAGCTTCTTCATCAACGACGAGAACAACGTCTTTGTCCTCAGTGCCGACTTCGCCCGCCAGCAGATCGCCATGCATCAGCAGGACAAATCCCGCAGCCGTCTTTTAAAGGTCGAAGACCTCCGCCAACCTCTCGCGCAAAAAATCAAAGGCTGGTTTGGTCGCCGCGTGCAGCATCAGATGTGACCGCGTTGTATTCACAGGAACATTTGGGGACACCTCATGTCACCTGCGGCAGTAACTAAAATTTGATTTAAAACCACCGCTTAACTTCAGCGCGAGTTCTTTCGTTTTTATAGATTCCGTTTGTGCTGGCATGAGAGCATTAAGCCCAACAAGTTAATGCCATTTTTGATGACGAATGTGTTAATTTACTCGCGTTCTGAATGGCTCCCATGCCCACCGATAAAATTTTCAGCACCAGCCCCCAAAGCCCACAGCAGTTTGTCGCCGGAGTTCGTGAGCGTGTCGCGAAGATCGTTGTTGGTCAGGATGTCGTCGTCGAGCGTGTGATGATCGCGCTGCTCACGGGCGGGCATTTGCTGCTGCAAGGCTTGCCCGGCCTCGCGAAGACGTTGCTCGTCAACACCATCGCCAAGGCGATCAATCTCGACTTCAAGCGCATCCAGTTCACCATCGACATGCTGCCGTCCGACATCATCGGATCGGAGATCATCGAGCAAAAGAGCGGCGAGTTTCGCATCCATCGCGGGCCGGTGTTCACGAATTTGCTGCTCGCCGATGAGATCAATCGCGCAGCTCCGAAGGTGCAGGGTGCGATGCTCGAAGCGATGCAGGAACGCAAAGTCACCATCGGCGGCCAGAACCTCAAACTGCCCACGCCCTTCCTGGTCATCGCCACGCAAAACCCCGTCGAGCAATCCGGCACCTTCGAGCTTCCCGAGGCACAGCTCGACCGCTTCATGCTGCTGCATCGTCTCGGTTATCCGACACGCGATGAAGAACAACTGATCCTGCAACGCCAGCTCGGCATGGGTTTGAGAAAAGAAGACGGCGGAGCCGTGCCACGCTCGGCGTTCGATATGATTGAAGACAATCCGGGTGCCTCCGTCGCCGATCTCGTCACCTCCATGGAAGCCGTGCAGGCCGTGCATGTGAGCGAGGTCTTCGTGAAGCATTGCGTCGAACTCGTGCGCCGCACGCGCGACAATCCGCTGCTCGACTTCGGTTGCAGCCCGCGTGCCGGACTCGCGCTCATCAACTCCGCCCGCGCCCGTGCCATCATGCATGATCGCGATTACGTCACGCCCGAGGATCTCTTCGATCTAGCCGAAGACGTCATCCTCCACCGTATCCGCGTCAGCTACGAAGCCTCCGCAGCGGGCCACACGGGCAAGCAAGTGCTGGAAGGCATTCTTGCAGGCATGGGCTGAACCTTTGTCACTCTCGTCATGCAACGCCAAGTCCAGCTCAATCCTGATCCCGTCGATGCGCGGCAGTTTGAGGTCACGGTCAAGCAACTGGCCAACAGCCTCAACTTTGGTCAGGAGGAATCCGTCTTCCATGGCGGCGGGCTGGAGTATGCGCAGTCGCGGCTCTATGTGGCGGGTGATCCGGTGAAGTTCATCGACTGGAAAGTCTCCGCGCGTGTCGGCAAGCTGTTCATCAAAGAGTATCAGGAGCCCAAGCAGATCCCGCTCTATCTCCTGCTCGATACCTCCGCATCAATGTGCATCACCTCGCAAACACTGAGCAAGTATGCCTGGGCAGTGCGCATCGCCACCGGCATCGCGCTCGCCGCGCAGACCAGCATGACGCCTGTGGGCTTCCTCGGCTGCGGCGCGCGTGAACTGCATGTGCGGCCAACACTCTCGCGGAATCTGGTCATGGAGTGGTCACACAAGCTGCGCCTGCACGACTTCCTCGAAGTGACCTCGCTCGGCAAACGTGCCCGCGAAGTCGCGCCTTCATTGAAGCGTCGCACGACAGTGATCGTGCTCAGTGATCTGCATGACCCGGATGCCTTCGCGGCGCTGCAAGTCATGTCGCAAGAGCATGATTGCCTCGTGCTGCATCTGCAAGACCCCGCCGAGCTGAACATCAAAGGTGCGGGTATCTTTCGCGGCAGTGAGGCCGAGTCAGGCCGTAGCTTCGTTGGTCATGGAAGACGAGCCTTCATCAAAAGCGAGGAATGGAAAAGCGAACTCACGCGCTTCGGCATCGACTATCTGCATCTGCTCACCGACCAGCCCATCCTCGGCAAGCTGCGTCACTTTTTGAACCGTCGCGGCTTCGGAGGTAGCTCTGGCCGATGAAACGCAAGCATGCGCTCTGGCTCGTCGCGTTCATCGCATTCGCCGTGGTCGTTTACATCGCCACGCGGACCAAGGATGACTCACTGCGCGTGCCGCTCGGCGTCGAGCAGGCCGCCATCGTCACTTACGGCGGCCCGTTGCTAGCCGTGGCACCATATAAATGGGGGGTGGCGGTGAACGTGCGCATCGCTGGAGTCACCGAGAAGCCCGACCGCCGCATCTACGACCTGCGCTACATCGTCAATCGCGCGGGCACCTTTGACCTCAAAGACTACCTCGTCGCCGATGACGGCAGCGCGCTGGAAAGGCTGCCTGCGTTCAAGTTCGAAGGCGATCCGAAGCTCTCAAAGAACCTCGACACACGCATTCAGGAGACCGAGGAGATCCGCGTCGATGTGGGCGGTCGCTATTTTGAAACGATGGCCGTGCTCGCGCTGCTCTGGATCGGCTGGCTGCTCCTGCTCATCTTTTGGAAACGCCCGAAACCGCCCGCAGCGCCTGATGCAGGCCCGCCGCCACCCACGCTTGCCGAGATGATGCGCAGCTTCCTCGCGCAACTCGAAGCGGGCACGCTCAGCGCCGACGCGAAGGCCAAAATGGAAATGGTCATGCTGCAATGCTGGCGCAACGAACTCGCGCTCAATGCCGAGCCCATGCATACCTCGCTCGACCAGATCGCCAGCCATGACAGCACCGGCGAGGCTTTGAAGAAACTCCAGCACTGGCTGCATCATCCCAGATCATCCGTGCCTAGCGCTGACATTGCCGCCGTCATCAAGCCTTACACGGTCGAACCCGCCACATGATCTTCCAGCACCCGCAACTGCTTGGCTTGCTCGCGCTGCCTGTCATCCTCGCCTTTTGGGAGTGGACCCGGCGCGGACAACCCATTGCCATGCCCTTTGATCATGGGCATCAGGGGCGAGGTCGTATTTTGCAATTCATGGTGCTGTGCGCGAACTGCCTGCCCGCTGCGTTGCTCGCGCTGGCCATTATTTTTCTCGCGCACCCGATGACCTACACGCCGCCGGAAGTGGAGCGGCAGCTCAACAACGTGCAGTTCGTGCTCGATACCTCCGGCAGCATGGCCGAGGACCACGGCTCGCAGGCCAAGGGGCGGCATCGGCGCTTCGACTCCGCGATGGATGCCATTGAGCAATTCATCACCTATCGCCAGGGCGATGCCTTTGGGCTCACCATCTTCTCGCGCACGTTTATTCATTGGCTGCCTCTCACACTCGATACGCAGTCGATCCCGCTTTCGAAGCGCTTCATCGAGCCCAACAACCCCAAGCTCGATCCACCCTCCATGGGCCGCCACGGCTTGCCTGATGAACTCTGGGGGGGGACTTTCATTGGCAAAGCCCTACATGGTGCCGCCGATCTGCTTGCACAGCGTCCGACAGGCGACCGCATGATCATCCTCATGACCGATGGCGAAAGCAGCGACATCAAGCCACCTCTGGACGCGGCGGTCATCGAGCACCTGCGCGCCGACAAGATCACCGTCTTCAGCATCCTGCTCTCTGACGAACCCATTCAGCCGCCGCTGATCAACATCACTCGCGCCACTGGCGGCGAAGTCTTCAATGCGGTCACGCCCGAGGCTCTCGCCAAAGTCTTCAAGAGCATCGATGAGATGAAAAAAGTCGTCGTGCTGGAGAAACGCCCGCACGTCATCGACTTCTACGATCCCTTCTTCATACCAGCAATCAGCGTGCTCGGCGTCAGCGTGCTCGCGCTGTTCGGGCTGCGGTTCACGCCGTGGTAGGATTGGCATGAAGAACACAGAGGCCTTCGTTTACATCGACCACACCCATGAAACTCATCACCTTGCTCCTATCGCTCGCGTTTGCGCATCAAGTCATCGCCCAAGAAAACCTACCCGAGAAGGCAGAGACCTTTGAGGTCGGCGGCAGCAAAGCGGTGGTTTATGCTGCGCCGAAGCCTGCCGAGGGCGAGCCTTGGCTCTGGTATGCGCCGACCTTGAATGGCGGCGTCTCGCTGGCAGGACGCCCGATGTATTTCGCGGCCTTCATGAAGGCAGGCATCAGCATCGCGGGCTTTGATCTCGGTGAGGTGCGCGGCTCACCGGCGAGTTCGGCGAAGTTCACGCTGTTTTACAACGAGATGGTGAAGCGCGGCTTTTCTGCGAAGCCCATCCTGCTCGGCCAGAGTCGCGGCGGGATGATGACTCTCGCCTGGGCGTTTCGGAATCCCGACAAAGTGAAGGCGTGGGTCGGCATCTATCCCGTGTGCAATCTCGCGAGCTGGCCGCTGAAGAACTCGAAGCCGCAGACGCTCGCCGACTTCGCCATGTCCGAGGAAGACCTCGTGGCGCGGCTGAAGGAGTTTAATCCCATCGACAACCTCGCCGGACTCGCCGCGAACAAGGTGCCCATGTTCGCCGTGCATGGCGACAACGATGTCGTGGTGCCTTATGATTTGAACACGAAGCTCCTCAAAGAACGCTACGAGGCCGCTGGTGGCTCCTTCAGCGTCAAGATCGTCCCCGGCGAAGGCCACAAGGTAGGCCCGTCGTTCTTCGAGTGCCAGGAGTTGGTCGATTTTGTACTCAAACACACCTAGTAAACCACCGCCATGAAGCCGCTCATCCTCCTCTTCACTCTCCTGACCACAGTTGCGTTCGCGCAATCCGCCAAGCCAGCACCCAAGCCCTTCACTCTGCCTGCGGGCATCAAGATGGAGAAGGACATCGCCTACATCGCCGATGGCGATGAGGCGCAGAAACTCGATCTTTATCTGCCGGAGAAGCCTGCGGAGAAAGCACTGCCGCTCATTGTCCACATCCACGGCGGCGGCTGGCGTGGCGGAAACAAATTCCCCTGCCCAGTGATGGCGATGGCGCTCAAGGGATACGCGGTGGCCAGTGTCGAGTATCGATTCAGCCAAAAGGCTGTCTTCCCTGCGCAAATTCAGGATTGCCAGGCGGCGATCCGCTGGCTGCGGGCGCACAGCGAGAAATACAACTTCGATCCTGAGCGCCTTGGCGTGGTTGGTGGCTCCGCGGGCGGACATCTCTCTGCGCTTGTCGGCACCGCCGGTGGCAAGAAGGCCTTCGCGTCTATCGGCAGTCACGCGGAGCAATCCGACCGCGTGCAGGCCGTGTGCGACATCTTCGGCCCCGCCGATTTCACCACTGTCGTGCAGCAGGCGGCCGAGGACAAAAACGTGAAGAATATTTTCGCCTTCAACACGCCCAGCGATCCGTATTCCGGCCTCATCGGCACGAAGCTCGACGACAAGCCCAGAGCCGGCGCGGTGAGTCCCGTGCATTACGTCAGCGCGGACAGTCCCCCCTTCCTCATCCTCCACGGCACACACGATGCGCTCGTGCCTTACGCGCAAAGTGTACAGCTCGAAGCCGCGCTGAAGGCCAAAGGTGTGCCCGTCTGGCTACAGACCCTGCCCGGTTCCGGCCACGGCGGCCCTGCTTTTGGCAAACCTGCCATCATTCAGCTCATGCAGAACTTCTTCGACAAGCACCTCAAAGGCGTGGACGTGAAGATCGAACTCGTGCCGGAAGGTGAACTTGCCGGGGCACCAAAGCCCGCCATCAAGTAGTTCGCAGCCGCAGATCGCGGTGCAGGCAGATGTGACCAAGTCCGCTGTGCCACCCGCCACCCTGTGATTTTTTGCTGGCACGGGGGGCGACAGGGTCCACTCAGAGGTGCCAGGCAACGAGTCCTTGCTGAGGCGGCACTTGAAGAAGGTCATGATTCGCCGGGGTGCGGGCTTTTTTTACGGCGGCATGGACAAACTGGCTCTGTGAGGAGTGTTTCCATCCTTACCTCGGTGAGGTGGGGCTCTGAACTGCGGCATTTACTCGAAGTCGATGGGGCCGAATATGTCCACCTGCGGAGTTGCCCCATGCGGCGATGCGGTTGGGCGCGAGGCATGACACTTTAGTCCTGCATGGTCATGTGTCGGTGCGGTTGATCAATGCTGTTGAGGCGCTGTAGAATTGGAAGCCACCATCAGTTCACCACCGTCTCCTCATCACCCGGTCATGTTTGCGAGTTTCGGGCATGGGTAGAAATTTTTTTCGGAGCAGAATGTAACCGCCGTCCAGTTTTGACCAAAATAACGCCGTGAAACCACTCCTTGCCCTGTTGCTATCACTTTTCGCCGTCACCTCTTCTCGCGCCGAGCTGCTCAATCGCTGGTCTTTTAACCAAAGCGCCACCGCTGCACCGGCGGGCACGGTTTTCACGGATTCGATCTCGGGCATGACGATGACGGCGCGTGGGCTCGGGGCCACGCTGGATGGGGCGCGAGTGGTTCTGCCGGGGACGACGACGAGCGGCACGGTGGAGGCGGGGATTGCGGCCTATCTCGATTTGCCGAATGGCGTCGCGTCGTCAAAGACACATCTCAGCGTGGAGATCTGGGCCGCGCCGGTCTCAGCGCAGTTCTACCAGCCGCTGTTTGATTTCGGGCGGATGAATCACGCGGGTGATGGAGCGGGTGCGGCGGGCGAGTGGACGGGCACCACGGGCGCGGTGCCGCCTGGCTCGGAGACGAGCGATGGCATCGCGCTGCTGATCAATCGCGACAACAATCTGAACACGCAGCGGCAGGGATCGCGCATCAATGGTGGAGCGCCGCTCTATCTCGACTCGAATCTCGCGACGACGGCAGGCACGACGTATCACTACGTCTTCACGTTTCAGGACACGGTCGGTGGCGGCACGGTGTCGTGGTATCGCAATGGCGTGCTGGTCGTGTCTGGCAACGTCGCCTTTCATCTCAGCGAGATTGAGGACGTGAACAACTGGTTCGGCCGCTCGCAGTGGAACATCCTTTCCAACGCGAACGTGGCCTACGACGAGGTGCGCCTCTACAATCACGCGCTCACGCCAGCGGAGATCACGGCCAGCTTTGCCGCAGGAGCGGACGCGAGCTTCACGCCGCCGGAGCTTCAGCCTGACAGCGCCACGCTGCATCACGGCCGGAAGGTGCGCGTGAATGTGCTGGCGAATGATGGCGCGGGCACGAACGCCACGACGGTGGAGATTGTGCAGACGCCCCAGCACGGCACAGCCACGCCAGACTCGAGCGGACGCATTCTTTATGCCCACACGGGCGGCACTCCGGTGAGCGATGTCTTCACCTACCGCGTGAATAGCGCCGCAGGGTTCGCCGCGCCCGTCGCGGTGACGCTGACCTTCGCCACGTCGCTGCGCATTCCAAACGCAACGCTCAATGTGCCCACGACACCGCCCACGACGACATACACGACCACGGCAGCCTTTGGGGCGCTGGGCTTCAATCAGCCGATCAATCTCGCCACGGTGCCGGGAGATGTGCAGCGCTTGTTTGTGGTGGAAAGGCCCGGTGCGATCCGACTCATTCCGAATGTGGCGGCAGCATCGCCATCCTCTCAGGTCTTCTTGAATCTGGCGGCCCTCTGCACCTCGCGTGGTGAGACGCTGCTGACGAATGTAGATCGCGGCCTGATGAGCATGGCCTTTCATCCGCAGCACGCGGTGAACCGGCGCTTCTTCGTGTGGTATTCCGTGCAGGCAGGCGGGCAGAGCTACTTCCGTGTCTCGCGCTTCGAGGCGCAGTTGGCGAATCTAAACTTGGCAGACACGGCGAGCGAGGTCGCGCTGATCCAGCAAGCCGATCCAAACGGCTACCACCTCGGCACCGACATGCATTTCGGCACCGATGGTTATCTTTACATCTCGCTCGGGGATGGCGGCGGGCAGTTTGACTCGCGCCGCTACGGCCAGCGCATCGACCTCGACTTTCACTGCGCCCTTCTGCGCATCGACGTGGACAAGCTGCCGGGCAATCCTGAGCCCAACGTGCATGTCAGCGTGCCGCGTGATGGCGGCATCGCGCGGTATTCGGTGCCTGCGGGCAATCCCTTCGTCACGGCGAATCCAAACGTTGTCTTCAACGGCGTGAGCATCCCCGCCGCGAATGTGCGAACGGAGTTTTTCAGCGCCGGGCTGCGCAATCCCTTCCGCTTCTCCATCGACACCGTCACTGGCGAGATCTGGGTGGGCGATGTGGGGCAGGTCCAGCGTGAGGAGATCAATCTCGCCACGAATGGAGCGAACTTCGGCTGGTCGTGGCGCGAGGGCACGCTGCCGGGGCCAAACGCGGGCGAGACGCTGCCCGGCTTCGCACCCACCGCGCCACTTTACGAGTATGCGCTCGGCGATGGTGAGTTCGAAGGCCACAGCATCACGGGCGGCATCGTGTATCGCGGCGCGGGTCTGCCAGACCTCACGGGTGCCTACATCTTCGGCGACTATGTGGATGGTCATCTCTGGTCGCTGCGGAGAAACGGCGCGCAGGTGGATGTGCAGCGGCTCACGGGCGATGCAGGCATCGTGGCCTTCCACGCCGATCCCTCGAATGGCGATGTCTTGATGGCCGACATCCAGGCAGGCAGCATTCGTCGTCTCGTCACCGGCGCAGGCGGTGGCAACTATCCGGCCGCGCTGAGTGAGACGGGCCTCTTTGCTGATGTGGGCGACCTTTCACCCGCGCCCGGCCTGCTGCCTTACACACCGAATCTGAGCTTCTGGAGCGATCACGCGATCAAGCGCCGCTGGTTCATCATCCCCGATGCCGCGGACATGACCTGGGCCGCTGAAGAGCCCTGGACCTACCCCGACGGCACGATCTGGGTGAAGCATTTTGATTTGGAAACGACACGCGGCAATCCCGCCACCTCGCGACGCATCGAAACTCGACTCCTGGTCAAAAACGCCACCGGATCTTATGGTGTGAGCTATCGCTGGAACGAGGCCCAAACCGAGGCGCAGCTCGTCGGTGATGCGGGTGATGCCTTTGACATCGAAGTCATCGAAAACGGTCTGCCGCGCACGCAGCATTACACGATCCCGAGCCGTGCGCAGTGCCTCGCCTGCCACACGCCGCAGGCAGGTCACGCGCTGAGTTTCAACACCCGCCAGCTTAATCGCGACGAGACCATCCACGGTCACAGTGGCAATCAGATCGACCTCCTGCGCCTCGCCGGTTACTTCACGAACACTCCGCCCTTGCCGAACATACTGCCGCGTCATGTGCGGCCGGATGAAACCGCCTTTTCACTCGAAGCCCGCGCCCGCAGCTACCTCGCCGTGAACTGCGCTAGCTGTCACAGCACCAACGGCTCATGGGATGCGCGTGCGGAGCGCACGCTCGTGCAGACAGGCCTGCTCCATGGCATCGCCACTCAGAGCGGTAGTGATCCGCTGAACCGCCTCATCGTGCCCGGCGACACCACGCACAGCATCGTGCTCAGCCGCGTGGCCGTGACGAATGGCTTCACCCGCATGCCTCCGATCGGTAGCACTGAGCTGGATCAAAGCGGCATCACCTTGCTAACCGACTGGATCACTCAGCTCGCCACGCGTGAAACCTACGCGAGCTGGCAGCAAGCCCGCTTTGGCAACGATCCCAACGGCGCTCCCCACCTCGATTTCGACGGCGACGGCCTCACCAACGAGCACGAATACCTTGTGGGCGATCATTTCACCCTCAACAGCACCACCAGCGGCAGCAACGCCGTCTTCAACTTCACCCTGCCCGCCAACCGCCTCTTCCAGATCGAAACCTCCTCTGATCTGCTCAATTGGCAGCTCTGGAACGCTCCCGGAAACAACGGCCTCCCATCCACCGACACACAAACCACCTTCCAGTCCCCGCTCAGCGATCTCACCCGCTTCTTCCGCGTCATCGTGCGTGAGGAGTGACCCGGCGCGGGCGGTGTTTTGAACTTCCCGGTTGCATGGGGCAGGGGAGCGGGCTTCATCGACGGGCATGTCTCACGTCTCCCACACGACCCCGCTGATCCTCCCTTCACTCCTCGCTTCTGATTGGTCCAAAGTCGGTGCTGAGGTACAGAGAGCCGAGGATGCTGGCGTGCAGTGGCTGCACCTGGATGTGATGGACGGGGCCTTTGTGGACAATATCTCCTTCGGCCCGCAGATGGTGCAAACGGTGCGGAAATGCACGGGCATGTTTCTGGATGTGCATCTCATGATCCACCGCGCGGATCATTACCTGGAGCGCTTCCTCAAAGCCGGGGCGGATAACATCACCATCCATGTGGAGGCGAACTACGACAGCTCCGTGGCTGAGACCCTGAAGCGCATCCGCGCCGCCGGGAAGCAGTGCGGCATCGCCCTGCACCCGAGCACGCCTTTTGAGGCGGCGATCCCGTATGCGGACATGATCGATCTGCTGCTGGTGATGACGGTGGTGCCCGGCTTCGGCGGGCAGCCTTTCATGGAAAAGGAAACCATGCCCAAGCTGGCAGCGGCGCGGGATTACCGGGATGCCCATGGGCTGAAATACCACCTCGAAGTCGATGGCGGCATCTACACTCACACTGCCCCCATCGCGAAGCAGCACGGGGCGAATCTCTTTGTCTGCGGCACGTCGTTCTTCGGTCCGCCAGACGCGAATGCCGCGATGGCGGAACTGACAGCCGCAGTCGCGTGATCTGACTTTTTCGTCATTCGTCATTCGGAATTCGTCATTCCGGGCGTCACCGCACACCGCCCCGGAGCACGTTTCTCCGTTGACCCCGCCAGTGCATCCGGCTAAAACGACGGCCCTCTCTCCCGAATCATGTCCGCCTCCGACCGCCAGCACACCCTCGCCAAACCGGCCTCCATCACCGGGATCTCCCTGCACACGGGGGAGCAGGTCACCCTCACCCTCCAGCCTGCCCCTGAGGATTTCGGGTTCAAATTCCGCCGCATCGATCTGGAGGACAAGCCCTTCATCTCCGCCCTCGTGGAGAAGGTGCAGAAGGTCGAGCGCGCCACCACCATCGCTGAGGGCGGCGTCAATGTGCATACCGTGGAGCACGTCATCAGCGCCCTCACCGGCATGGGCGTGGACAATGCCATCATCGAGATGGATGCGAACGAGCCCCCCATCGTCGATGGCAGCTCGCAGCCTTTCGTCGAGCTGATCAAGAAAGCGGGCATCGTCGCCCAGACCGCCCCGCGCAAGGTCTTCGAGATCCGTGAGCCCATCTACCAGGAGACGCGTGATGGCACCATCCTCACCATCGTGCCGGATAAAAAATTCCGCGTGAGCTGCACGAATGTCGGCCCAGGCGGGCGCTTCACCCAGTATCTGTCTTTGGAGATCAACCCCGAGACCTACGAGAAGGAGATCGCCCCCGCGCGCACCTTTGTGTATTACGAAGACATCGCTCCGCTGATGGAAAAGGGCCTCATCAAAGGCGGCACGCTGGAGGCAGCTGTCGTCGTGCGTGGTGACACCTTGCTCTCAAAGCAGCCGCTGCGCTTCGACAACGAATTCGTCCGCCACAAGATTCTCGACATCATCGGCGACCTCATGCTTTGCGGGCGCCGCATCACCGGTCACGTCATCGCCGTGCGCCCCGGCCATGGCCCGAACACCGAGCTCGCCCGTTCCATTGATGCTCAATACAAAGCCATGCGCGCCATGGTGCCGCCACCGCTCCAGATCCCGACGGGTGAGGCCGTGCTCAATGTCACCGAGGTGATGAAGATCATCCCGCACCGCTACCCCTTCCTGCTCATCGACCGCATCATCAATCTCGAAGGCACCACCAAATGCACCGGTGTGAAGAACGTCACCATCAATGAACCCTTCTTCCAGGGTCACTTCCCCGGACACCCCGTCATGCCCGGCGTGCTGCAACTCGAAGCCATGGCCCAGGTGGCCAGCATCGTCCTCATGCGGATGCCTGAGCATCAGGGCAAGATCGGCTACTTCCTCAGTGCGGATAAGGTGAAGTGGCGCAAGCCCGTCACTCCAGGAGACACCCTCATCATCGAGACCGAGATCGTCAAAACCAAACGCAGCGTCGCCCAAGCCGTCGGCCGCTGCACCGTCAATGGCCAAGTCGTCTCCGAAGCCGAACTCATGTTCAGCGTCGTCGATCGTTGATTCGCCGGTCTTCGTCATTCGTCATTTTTGCCTTCGTCATTTCCCGTGATCCATCCCACCGCCATCATCGATCCCACCGCCCAGATCGGCGCGGATGTCACCATCGGCCCCTACTGCATCATCGGTGCGGATGTCGTGATCGGCGATGGCTGCTGGCTCCAGCATCACGTCACCATCATGGGCCCCAGCCGTATCGGCAAAGGCAACAAATTCTATGCCTACGGCTCCATCGGCCAGCAGACGCAGGATCTGAAATACAAAGAAGAGCCCACCTGGCTGGAAGTCGGGGATCACAACACCTTCCGTGAGTTTTGCAGCGTCCACCGGGCCACCATGAAGGACTGCAAAACCATCATTGGCAGCCACAACAACTTCCTTTCCTACGTCCACATCGCCCACGACTGCATCGTCGGAAACCACGTCATCTTCTCCAACAACGGCACTCTCGCTGGGCATGTCACTGTCGAAGATCACGTCATCCTCGGCGGTCTCAGCGCCGTGCATCAGTTTTGCCGACTCGGCACCCGCGCCATCATCGGTGGCTGCTCAAAGGTCGTCCAGGACGTCCCCCCCTTCTGCACCGCCGATGGCAATCCCGCACGTGCTCGCGGGCTGAACATCGTTGGCCTACAGCGCGCTGGATACACGCGTGAGCAGATGCGTGCCCTGCGTGCTGCTTTCCGTAAAGTGTATCGCAGCGGGCTGAACAACGCCCAGGCTGTGGAGGAACTCCGTGCAGGCGCACTCACCCCCGAAGCCGCCATCTTCACTGACTTCGTCGCCAGCACTCAGCGCGGGATTATTGCCGGAGGCAAGCACTCCGACGACGAAGAGGACTGATCCAAACACATGAAATCGAACCGCCTCAGCATCCCCGAATATGCCATGGCGCTCGCCCATGTCGCCAGCCTGCGTTCCGAGGACCCCTACCGGAAAGTCGGAGCCGTCGCGCTCGACTTTGACAACCGCGTCATCGGCACCGCCTACAACGGACTCGCCCCCGGCTACAACGCGCCCGAAGGCTTTTGGGATGACCGCGAGGCGAGGCGCAAATACATGCTCCATGCCGAGGTGAACCTGTGCAGCCTCTTCACTCGTGGTTCGGCGAGACTGCTCGCCTGCACCACCATGCCCTGCACGAGCTGCATGCAGATGCTCTGCGCCTACGGCATCCAGGAAGTCTATTACCGCGATGTCTATCCCGACTCCGAGTCCCCGCTCATCGCCGAGCGCTATGGCATCCGGCTCATCCAGATGACTGACTACCCTCAGCTCATCACCTCATATGCCGCCCCTGATCACCAGCGCCAGTAACGAGCGCGTCAAACACGCCCGCCGAGTGCGCGATGGCCGCGAGCCAGACCTCATCTTCGTCGATGGCCTCCGCCTCGCCGAGGAGGCCGTGAAGTCAGGCATCGTCGTGGAGGCAGCCTTCATCGCCTCCGGCAATGACGACGCCCGACTCGTCGCTCTCGTCGAGCAACTCGTGGACACTAGAGCGCCCCTCTTTTGGACTCAAAGCAACGTGCTCGATGGCATGAGTGACACCGTGCAGAGCCAGGGCATCATCCTCATCGCGAAGCGACCCGAGCGGGCCGTGCTCCCCAATGCTGCCACTCTTTTCCTCGCGCTCGACCGCATCCAAGACCCCGGCAACATGGGCACCCTCCTCCGCACCGCTGAGGCTGCGAGAGCCGATGGCGTGATCGCGCTTGGCGGCAGTGTGGATGTCTTCTCACCCAAAGTCCTGCGCAGCTCCATGGGCTCCGCTTTCCGCCTGCCCGTGATGACGGACGTCACCGCCGAAACGCTGCTGCAACTCAAGCGCGAGCACCGCCTCCACCTCGTCGCCGCCAGTGGCGAGGGCGAGCTCGACTACACCGACTACGACTGGAGCCAGCCCACGCTCCTCGTGCTCGGCAACGAAGGCCGAGGCGTGAGCGCCGACCTCATGACCGCCTGCGACACCCGCCTGCGCATCCCGATGGCGAATGGCGTCGAGTCCCTCAACGTCGCCGCCGCCGGAGCCGTGATGCTCTTCGAGGCGGCTCGGCAAAGACGACTCTAAGCTGTGGCAGGATGCTGTCCCGGATCAGCGTATGCTCGTCATGTTCCGGACTTTCATCCTCGTGTTCTTATTGGCGGCCACTCTTCGCGCCGAAACGATTCAGCTATCGCAGGATGGTCGATCCTCGATGCCGGTGGTGACGCCCGAAGAAACGCTGAAGCCCACCGCCACCGAACTAGCCGCCATGCTCCAGCGCATCACGGGCGCAAATTTCACGCTGGAAACAGAGGTCGTGCCGCGCTGCATCCTGCTCAGTCTCAGTCCCGCCACGATCCCCATCACAGCACGCGAGGACTACTCGATCCGTTCGGAGAAGGACCGGCTCGTCATCAGCGGAAACTCACCTCAGGCCGTGGAGCATGCAGTGTGGGATCTGCTGCATCGCCTCGGCTTCCGGCAGTTCTTTCCTGGCAAAACATGGGAGGTCGTGCCGCATCAGCCATCACTGAGCATCGACATCGACGTCACTGAATCGCCCGACTACCACTCGCGGCGGATTTGGGCCGGATTTGGTTATCTAAACGAACGCGAGGCGGACTACGAGAAGTGGAATCGCCGCAATCGTGCCACCTCGGGCATCACGCTGAGCACCGGCCATGCATACGACGGCATCATGAAACGACGCGAGGCTGAGTTTGAAAAGCACCCCGAATACCTCGCGCTTGTGGAGGGCAAACGGCAGAAGCCAAAGTTCTGCACGGCCAATGCGGATCTGCGGAAACTCGTCGTGGCAGATGCCCTGGCCCAGTTTGCCAAAGACCCGATGCTGGACTCTGTCTCCTGTGATCCGAGCGATGGCGGCGGATGGTGTGAATGCAGCGACTGCGCGAAGATCGGCAGCGTGAGTGATCGTGCGCTGCTGCTGGCGAACGATGTCGCCGAGGCGGTGAATGCGAAGCATCAGGGCCGGCTCGTCGGCATGTATGCCTACAACGAGCACTCGCCGCCGCCCTCCATTGAGGCGCATCCGCAGGTCGTCATCAGCGTGGCCACCGGCTTCATCCGTGGCGGCTACACCATCGACCAACTCATCTCCGGCTGGCAGGCCAAAACGAAGACACTCGGCATCCGCGAATACTACAGCGTGAACACCTGGGACCGCGATCTGCCCGGCGCAGCACGCGGCGGTAACCTCGACTACCTCCGCACCACCATCCCTCACTTCCACCAAAGCGGCGCGCGCTTCATGTCGGCAGAGGCGAGTGACAACTTCGGTCCCAACGGCCTCGGTTATTACCTCGCCGCACGCATGATGTGGGACGTGAAGGAGGCACCGAACCTCGAAGCCCTCGTCGCTGACTTCCTCAATCAATCCTTCGGTCCCGCAAGTGTCCCGATGGCAAAGTTTTACACCCTGCTGGATGGCACCAAACGTCAGGCGCTCAGCGATGATTTGCTTGGACGAATGTATCGTCTGCTCGATGAAGCACGCGCTTTGAGCAGCGATGCCGCCATCCGCGCTCGGCTTGATGACCTCACGCTCTACACCCGTTACGTCGAGCTTTACCACGACTACGCCTCCGCTCAGGGAAAGGACAGGCAGGCCGCTTTCGAGCAGCTCTTCCGCTTCATCTGGCGCTTCCGCCACACCGGCATGGTGCATGTGAAGGCACTCTGGCGTGATCTGCCAAACCGTGACAAAGCCATCTCCCTGCCCGCGCTCGGCAAATACAGCGATCCCGATGCCACGAACCCCTGGAAGTCCGACGAAGCCTTCACTGCCGATAACATCGCGTCATTTATCCGTGACGGCATCGAGAAGCGGAAGCTGCTCGACTTCACGCCCGTCTCCTTCAGCACGAAACTCATCCCCGCGATGGCCCTGAAACTCCCCCAAGTGCCGCGCGGTAATGCTGGCATCTACCTGCGCGGCGTGCGCGATTTCTGGACGTGGATCGACAAAGAGCCCGCCACCATCAAACTCACCGGACAGGCAGGCATCATCTACCCGAGCCGAGGCACGGCAAAGGTCGCCCTCTTCCCGCTCGCCGAAGCCGAACTCAAATCGGTGGCCCACTTCGAGATCCCGCCCGACAAGGCCGATCACGCCATCGAACTGCCGACCAAGTTCCCCGGCCTGCATCGCATCGAAGTCAGCGATGCCACGCAGGGCACCCTCATCACCTGGCCTGACGGTGCGCCCATGACCCTCATCAGCAGTCAGGAACAACCCGCGAAGCTCTTTGGCCGCTGGCATCTCTATTTCTATGTGCCGAAGGGCACGAAGATCATCGGCGGCTTCAGCGAAGGTGCCGGACTCCTGCTCGATCCCGCCGGCAAAACCACTCACACCTTCTCCGACAAACCCGGCTACTTCAGCATCCCCGTGCCTAACGGCGAAGACGGTAAACTCTGGAGCTTCAAGCACAGCGCAGGCAATCGCCACCTCATGACCGTGCCTCCCTGTCTCGCAAGAGATGCGAGCGAGCTCCTGCTGCCCGAGGAGGTCGTCTTCAAAGATGCCACGCCATGAAATCGACGATCATCCAGCAGCCGCCACTTCGGCTCATCACCGTCAAAGCCAAGTCCTTCCCCGAAGGCATCCGCGCCGCATGGCAGGAGATCGAGACCAAGCGGAAGATCAAAGGCCGCAAAGCCTACGGCGTGATCCGCGAAGGCGAATACTTCGCCGGGCTCGTCTCCGAAGGAGAACTCGAAGAACGCGTCACCGGCCTGCCCATCATCGAAGTCCCCGGCGGCCCGTGTGCCCGCATCAAGCTCGAAGATTGGCAGAGCCACATCGCTGAACTCGGTCAACTCTTCGCTCAAATGGCCGCCGAGCATGAAGCCGATCCCTCACGCCCCGCGCTGGAGTTTTATCGGAGCTTCACCGAGCTGCCTCTGCTGCTGCCGGTGAAGTGATCACTTCACAAAGCGAAACTCCGGCGTGGCCCAAAGGGTCTGGATCAGGCTGGCCCAGGCATCGCGGATTTCGTCGTCGGTGGCGTTGCCGGAGATGGAGGTTTCGAGGTAGTCGCGGGCGAGATCGAGTTCCTTGGCATTGGGCTCACGACTCAGCGAATAACGATAGGCGAGCTGGATGCGTTCGGACATCAGTTTGGCTTCGCCAAGCACGCGTGAAGCGGCAGAGCGGGCCTGCTCGATGACCTTGGGGTTGTTCATCAGGAAGAGCGCCTGCGTGGCGACGGTGCTGGTGGTGCGCTGGCCGATGGGCTGATTGATGTCGGCGAAGTCGAAGACCTCAAACAAAGGATGGCGGACGTTGCGGAAGGCGGCGGTGTACACACTGCGGCGGGTGTCATCGAACTTGAAGCCGTATTCGAGGATCTGGATCTTCTGATCATTGGAGTCCACTTTCCCTGCTCCGCCGACATTCGGACCGCCGAACTTGGTCTCCATCGTTCCCGCCGCGACGAGCATGGCATCGCGGATGCACTCGGCATCGAGGCGCTTGCGGTTCATGTGGGAGAGCAGGCGGTTGTCAGGATCATTCGCGGACTTGCCTTCACTGGCTTGGCGGTAGGTGCGGCTCATGACCATCTCCTTGATGAGCTTTTTGAGGCTCCAGCCTTCCTCCATGAACTTCACGGCGAGGTAGTCGAGCAGTTCAGGATGCGATGGCGCTTCGCCCGTGCTGCCAAAGTTGTCCGTGGTGCGCACGATGCCAGCCCCGAAGAGCCAGTGCCAGGCGCGGTTCACCATGACTCGGGAGGTGAGTGGATTGCTGCGGCTGGTCAGCCATTGGGCAAACTGGAGGCGTCCGCTCTGGTCGGCAGGGATCGCGGGCACATCACCCTTCATCGCGACCTGCAAGAAGCCGCGTGGCACGGGAGCGCCGAGATTGCGAATGCTGCCACGAATATGGATGCGGGCGTCCTCGGGCTGCTCATCTTCCGCCACGGACATGGCTTCAGGGCGGGAGGGCGCGGTCTTCTTGATCTCTTTGATCTGCTTCTCGAGTTCACTGAGGCGCGTTTTGAGTTCCTTCTCGGCGGTCGAGGTCTTCTGCGCGGGCATGTCAGGCATCTCAGCCTCGGCGGGCAGGAACTGCACGGCATCGACGGTCACATAACCCTCGGCACCGGCATTGGAGATCATGACAAAGTTCTGCCCGGTGGCCTCGAAGCGCCAGGTGCCGATGCTGATGAATTGCAGACCATTCAGTTCGGCAGTGGCTTGTTTGAAATACACGAGATCCTCGCCATCGGCATGAAGCACGGTGGCCGGGATGCGCTCCGCACGGCCAGGGCCGCCGCTGTAGGCCACGCGCACCTCGTAACGACCAGCGACAGGCAGCTTTGGAGTGAAGGTGATGGTCTTCTCCCCACGCTCACGGTTTAAATCATGCGAGTAACCGCCGCCGATGAAGGGAGGATACATGCTGGAGAGCTTCCATTCGCCGACCTTCTGCGCCTCGCTGTCATCGACGACGACGCCCGGCAGATCACTCGTGCTGAGGCTCTTCTTTTTCCGCAAGGCGACGCTACCCGCATCGCGGAGCTGATCTTTGAGTAAAGCGGCTTCTTTTTCGAGCTTCCCGAGCACGCCTTCAAACTTCACGAGCTGCGCCTCCTGCTCGCCATCGAAAGGCAGCGGCGTGTCGATCCAGTGCGCGACGTTGTCGGTGTAGTTCTTGAGCGTCTTCGTGCTGCGGAAGATGCCGGCGAGCGCGTAGTAGTCACGCGTGGGCACGGGATCAAACTTGTGATCGTGGCAGCGCGCGCAGCCGATGGTCATGCCGAGGAAGGACTTGCCGAGGGTGTCGAGCTGCTCGTCCACGATGTCCATGCGCAGCATGCCTTTGTCCTGCTCCTCGTAGTTCGTTGGGCCGAGGGTGAGGAAACCGGTGGCGGTGAGATGGCGACGACGCTCGGCGGCATCCTTTGCCGGAAGAATATCTCCCGCGATCATCTCGGTGATCATGCGATCCAGCGGCACGTCATCGCGAATCGACTCGATGAGGTAGTCGCGAAAGCGCCAGGCATCCTTGAATGGCAGCGAGCGTCCTCCACCCGAGGACTCCGCAAAGCGCGAGAGATCCATGAAGTGCGAGGCCCAGCGTTCCGCGAAGGCGGGCGTGGCAAACTGGCGCTCGATCTCGGCTTTGAGATCCTTGATCTCAGTCTTCTCGGGTGGAAGCCCGATCAGATCAAAGGAGAGTCTGCGAAGGAAGGTGGCATCATCCGCATCAGTCGCGGGTTGCAGGCCATTGGCTTCCAGCTTTGCCAAAATGAAGCGGTCGATGTCATTCGCGGGCCAGTCGGACTTCTTCACGGCTGGAGGGGCAGGCTTTTGCGGCACTTGGAAGGACCAGAAGCTGCCGTCCACCTTTGGCTGCGAGCCATGTTTAGTGCCACCGGGGATCTCGGTGCGTGGATCATGGGCACCACTGCCGATCCATGTCTTGAGATCACTCAGCTCGGCTTCGGAGAGCTTTTTCTTCGGCGGCATCTTGAGGTCGCGATCCTCGTAGCTCACGACTTTCCAGAGCAGGCTTTCCTCGACCTTGCCGGGGATGAGCGTCGGCCCGGAGTCACCGCCGTTTTTCCATCCCCCCTGATGATCGAGACGCAGGCTGCCCTTCTGCTTGTCCGGTCCGTGGCAGCCGACGCAGTGCTCGATGAGCAGCGGGCGGATGCGCTTTTCAAAGAACTCCTGCTGCTCCGCCTGATCAGACACCGCCCCGCGCATCATGGCGGGGGCAAAAAGACAGGTGACTAGGAGGACGTTTTTCATGCGGGGCCTAGGCTAACGACCTCGCGACGAGGGCTCTTTCAGGAGGAGGATGCAGAGACAAGAAGCCGCATTTGAAGACGTACTCTTCCCGATGCATTTCCGATTCACATTATCCTGTCTGTTGAGCACCACCGCGTTGGCAGGTGCCGCCGACTACTCGCGCGACATCCAGCCGCTGTTTGCCGAGCACTGCCTGGAATGCCACGGCCCGGATGACAGCAAAGGCGGGCTCGTTTTGACCTCTCGCGAAGCCGCATTGAAGGAACTGAAAAGCGGTGCCAAAGGCATCGTGCCTGGTGATGTCGCCGCCAGCAGCTTGATCGAGCGTGTGACGACCACCGGCCTCGAAGATCGGATGCCGCCGAAGGCCAAGAAGCCGCTCAAAGCTTCCGAGATCGAGCTGCTGAAAGCCTGGATCAAAGACGGCGCGAAGTTTGA
>Ga0075152_10000621_pt1 | contig 25872 bp, 20 predicted proteins | sample JI61114C2DNA_FD_70964 | JGI IMG/M metagenome (GOLD analysis project Ga0075152, IMG submission 70964) | Wastewater effluent complex algal communities from Wisconsin, to seasonally profile nutrient transformation and Carbon sequestration -... | ecosystem: Engineered > WWTP > Effluent > Algae...
CCAGCCGATCCGTTGGGAAGATTGTTCTCCACCGTGGGGTATGCCAGAAAGATCGTCTTTGCCCCGGAAGCCGAAGCGCAACAGGCGATCGGCCGGATGCGCCGGATCCATGGAGGTGTGGAGCAAAACCGCGGCCACGCCATTCCGGATTGGGCTTACCGGGATGTATTGTATATGCTGATCTTTTATTCCATCGCCTCATATGAACTGCTGGAACGAAAATTATCGGAGGAGGAAAAGGAAGAAGTGTTCAATGTCTTCTACCGGCTGGGTACTGGGATGGGGCTGAAAGGACTGCCTCCCACCTATACCAGCTGGCTTCCCGACCGGGAAGCGCATCTGCAAGCTGACTTGCAAAAAAGTCATTACACCGATGATCTTTTCCGGCAGTATAAAAAACACCTGGGCGATTTTCGTTATAAACTGCTGATTGAAGCACAGAAGTTGTTACTGCCCGTCACTGTAAAGAATATGCTGCAGTTCAGCACAACGCAATGGCTGTCTCCGGCCGTGCCCGTTTATAAATTCAGCCGGATGATGCGGTTGGATGGATTGTTGAAGAGTATATTACTCCCGGTTAAATATAAGCAGGAGATCAGAGGGCTGGATGTAGGGTGAGTGGTGAATGGTGAGTGGTGAATGGTGAATGGCCTATACATCTAAACATCAATACATCTAAACACCTCTTTATCTCATTTCACCATCCCCTTCAATTTTCATTTCTTTGCAGCATGATATCTTCCATCAACGACTTCAAAAATCCCTTCTTTATCGGCGTGGCCGGAACCGGTATGAGTGCTCTGGCCCAGTACCTGACAGGCATAGGAAAAAATGTAAGCGGAAGCGACCGTTTTTTCGCCCCGGGAGTATATAATGAAACGCAGGAAAAACTGGAAGCGGAAGGAATCCGTTGTTTTGTACAGGACGGTTCAGGGATCACCGATGCTACCGATCTGGTGGTTTGTTCCACTGCCATCGAGGATACGGTGGTGGAAGTGCAAAAAGCCAAACAACTCAATATTCCCATTCTCCGCCGATCCGAATTGCTGGCGTTGATTGCCGCAAGCAAAAAGACGATCGCCGTAGGCGGAACCAGTGGAAAGAGCACCACCAGTGCCATGCTTTTTGATATCCTGGAAAAGGCCGGACTGCAGCCCAGTATTATCAGCGGGGCCGGACTGATCAGCATTATAAAAGAGGGAAAGATTGGCAATGCCAAAGTAGGAGCAGGGGAGTTGCTGGTGATCGAAGCCGATGAGAGCGATAGCTCCATCGTGCAATATAAACCCGCTATTGGTCTTTTGCTGAATATTGACAAAGACCATCAGGTCATTGATGAGCTGATCCGCATATTTGGCATCTTTCGGGATAACAGCCAGCTTTTTATAACCAATCAGTCGCATCCGCTGACAGCAAAGCTTTCTGTTAATAAAGATTTAGATTTTTCGACTGATCCTGCATTCCCCGCAGGATATACGGCCACCGGTTTTTCCCAGCAGAGAATGGAAATCAGTTTTACACTGAACGGAGAGCCATTCCGGCTGCATTTGCCGGGGCGGCATAATATGGAGAATGCCGTGGCCGCCGCGTCAGTGGCTCATCAATTGGGTGTTGATCTGGCTGTATCCGCAAAAGCCCTGCAACAATACCAGGGTATTTACCGGCGTCACCAGGTGCTGGGGCAAAAGAACGGGGTATGGCTGATAGATGACTATGCCCATAACCCGGTGAAATGTGCGGCCGCTATTGCTGCCTGTCAGCCTATCAGTCCAAAAGTAATAGCCTGGTTTCAGCCGCATGGATATACACCTACTAAATTTCTACGGGAAGATTTTGTAAAGGAATTTGCCGCTGTACTCCGGCCTGATGACGAAATCTGGATGAGTGAAATCTTTTATGCCGGGGGCACCGCAGTAAAGGATATTTCCGCCAATGATCTGATCAATGACCTGAAGGCACTGGGTAAGCCCGCTTTTTTTACGGAAAACCGGAATGATTTCCTGGAAACAGTGAGACCTCAGCTTACCCCCGGTACGGTTTTGCTGCTGATGGGCGCACGTGATCCGTCATTGGAGCAGTTTGCTAAAGTGGTTTGGGAAAATCTCTGATAGAGTACCGCCGGTTTAATGGGCCAGTTCGATTCCTTGCGGATGGGATACGGACAGAAACAGATACCAGCAGAATGTCATAAGTAAACCGGTCTGTGATTTTTCGTTCAACGTATTGCTGATCTGTAATTCACCGATTCCGGTATTGAGGCCGCAGGTGGCCAGCGGACTGCCTTTATCTTCCTTGTAAATGGACAATGCCGTCCCCTGGTTATTTTCAATGGAATAATAATACCGGTGGTTGTCGATACTGATAAAGTGTTTTCCGGCATCATGGCCGAGTTCACCGATTTTGATCCCGTATTCCGAGCGCAAAACTGTTTTATTACGCAGGAAACCTTCTTTTCGTATCTGGAATACCCTTTTCTCTGTGGCTGTTTCCACACGGGCTGATTGGGAAAACGGATGAAAACTCATACTTAGCACTTTTTCATCCCCCTCATAGAGGTGATACACTTCGTTGTCAGGTGCGAAAGAAACTTTTTCCCATTTCATACAGAATGTATTTAATCGTTGGTAAGGTAAGTCGCTTCCGGGTCCGGATGGGCAATTAACTTAAAGTTAATACTATGATCATATTGGGACAAGGGGAGGGGAAAAGCTGTGGAAAAGCGGAAAGTAACCGGTTACAGGCCGGATTGTCAGGTTTCGGTTAAGGTTTCATCATCTTGATTATCACAACATAAGACAGGGCCACCAGCAGGAGCAATATGATAATAGCAATGATTGTGGTGGATTGATCAGGAAGTTTCAATTTGTCACGGCGCTTCTGTTTTTTCTCCGTTCTTTTTTTAAGATCGCGGTTCAGCGCCTCAACAGTATACTGTAATTGTTCCTTGTCTTTGAATTCCTGCAGCCCATCCATGGCCTCTTCTTCAAACTCTCCCTGGAGCAATTGCTTTTCCACTTCATGCTTCTCCTCAGGCGTAAGTTTCCCCTGCAGGTACCGCATCATCAACTCCGGATCAATCTCCGGGTGCTCATTGGATAATATGTCTTTTAAGTCTTCGGACATGGCCGTTGAAAGAATTCGTTTAGTTGTTTAGATGTTGAGTTGTTTAGATGTTGAGTTGTTTAGATGTTGAGTTGTTTAGATGTTGAGTTGTTTAGATGTTGAGTTGTTTAGTCGTTTATAATGTTCGGGTGGTTTTAGCGGACAGGCTGTTTCCTTTTCAACCTGTTAACTTATCGTTGGTCATCCATCCCGTTCCTTCAGTTTCCGTTCCACCAGCAACCGCAGATTCCTTTTGCCATTCTGTATATAACTCTTCACCTGCAACATACTGAATCCGGTTTCGTCACTTACCTCCTGGTAGCTCTTTTTCTGAAGATAAAACAAAGTTACACATTGCTGTTGCTCGGGATTGAGTTCGGTCAGGGATTGTTCCATGATATCGAGTGTCTGGTCGTTCCGGAGCAGGGCCTGCCTGTCTGTTTCTTCTCCGGGTCTGGCTGTCAGCCCGTCATTGATTTCGGCCGTTATTTTGCCTTGTTTTTCCCGGATCCGCATCAGGCAGTGGTTTTTGGTCACCATATAAAGCCAGGATTTGAAGTATTCCACTTTATACTTTTGCAATTCCTGGATCACTTTCAGAAATATCTGCTGAACACTGTCCTTGGCTTCCTCTTCATTTTTCAGGTACTTCATGGATACCCCCAGCAATAAAAGCGTATATCGTTGCAGAAGGATTCCCAGCCATTCATTATTATGGTCGGCATAGAACTTCTCCAGCAGTTCCTGGTCTGTGATATGTGCGTATTTATCCGCTTTCACCTGAAGGTCATCATTTCTTAATGGCTAAGATGCAGGTTTTGCGGTATTCAACAAAATTTTACCCGATAACATTTATTAATTTCGGTAAAAGGTTTTCATGGAATATGCAATTGTATCAGTTCCCGCCGCGGCAGTGCGTAAAAAGCCCGGTCATCGTAAAGAAATGACCAATCAGCTGCTTTTCGGAGAAACGGTGAAAGTACTGAAGATTAAAAAAGACAAGTGGGCAAAAGTACAGAGTCAACATGACGGATATGAAGGGTGGGTGACACTGAGCTTATTGCAGGAAACGGATGAACTGACGGCAGCACTCCGGCCGGTATTCGTAACAGCGGGTATGTTTACATGTCTCCGGTCAGATAGTAGTTCCATGTTTGTATCGGCCGGGGCCTCCCTGCCTGATTATAACGGGACGACGACCAGGATCAAACAACAGGAATACAAAGTGGAAGGGCCGGTATATAACCGGTCTGAATTGGCTCCCGGTGCCGATTTATTAGAGAGACTGGTACAGCCCTGGCTCAATGCGCCCTATCTCTGGGGTGGACGCACCCCCATGGGGGTGGATTGCAGTGGTTTTGTACAGGTGATTTTTAAATTACTGGGTATTGATCTGCCCCGTGATGCCTGGCAGCAGGCACAGGAAGGAGAACCCGTGGTTTCCTTAACGGAGGCCAGCACCGGGGACCTGGTATTTTTTGATGATAAGGATGAAATAGTACATGTGGGATTATTGCTGAACGCGGAACTGGTTATTCATGCGGCGGGAAAAGTCCGGATTGATCCGTTGGATAAAAAAGGTATTATTAACCGGGACAGCGGACTGCGCACCCACCGGTTAAAAGCGATTCGCCGGTACTGGTAATCCGGTGACAGGTAATACCGCCGTGTTTTCGTAAACGAGGAACCGAAGCGTCATCGCCAGCAGGTTTTCGCCTTTTTCCGTTGTATTCCAGGCCAGCGACAGCAACTGGAAAAAAACATTGTCGTCATAGAACTCGCGCACTTCTCCATATTTATTTTCACCCGTTTTCAGTTCCCTGACACTGGACATGTCAAACTGGTGTTTAAATTTTTTTGAGAGTTTCTCATATTCTGACTGAACATCTTTAGCTCCTTCTTCTCCCGGGGCCGCATAAGCTACCAGCTGGTACAGATAAATCACATTTATTTCATCCATCGAATCTTTGGCCAGTTCTTTCTCTGCCAGAATCACTTTTACTTTATCAGGTAAAAAGAAAAACGGCCGGAATGTTTTATACCAGCCTTCCAGAAAAAAAAGGGTAGTGTCAGTTTTCCGGTGAATGGTTTTGTCCGTCAGCATCGGGTCCGTCATAAGCCGTTGTACAAAGGTGGAAAAGTCTTTATTAAACGGGCTGATACGGAAATAGTCGTTGGCGATTTTTGCTGGCGCCTGGAATACGGGGTTTTTGATCTGGGTAAAAGCGGACAGATGCAGCAGTGTAACGGCAAGCAGCAGCAGGAGCAGTTTCCTTTTCATCAGGAGGTTGTTTATATTACCGGGAAGGTAGTGCAGGATTTATTCCTTGTACATGATAAGCCGGGTTTTAGCATTTTTTTAAAATATAGCTTTCACCCATTTAATCAGTACGGTATCCCAATGCAGCATTTTAAAAGCCGTGTATATCAGGATAACGGCAAATATTTTTTTTAATGATTCCTGGTCAATGGACAGCGCGATTTTGCCGCCGAAATAACCGCCGAAGATAAACCCGGCACAGAGTAGTCCCACCACTTTCAGATCGATAGGCGTTCCCAGTTTCTGGCACTGGTTATAGTAATATAAGGAAGCCAGGATAACCACGGGCAGGGTCAGCACCGCCAGCGAAGTGCCCTGTGCCTGGTGCTGGGTGTAATGCAGAAAGAATACAAGGGCCGGTACCATAATGATACCGCCACCCACACCTACCAGCCCGCTCAGTACACCTGCTGCCAGCCCGATCAGGAGGGCCGTGATGATCAGTTGTGTTGCCATAGTATGAGGTTGGGGTTGCTGCATTAATGCTGAAATTTCTCGTGGTATAATTCAATCGAATCTTTAATGATCTTAAAGGCGATGGACTGATCCTGAAACGTATCGATTTCCACTTTTTTATTCTCCAGAACTTTATACTGTTCAAAAAAGTTTTTCAGCTCAAGCAGGAAGTGCTGCGGGAGTTCTTCAATGCGGCGATAGTGGTTTACTGAGGGATCCTGGGCCGCCACCGCAATAATTTTATCATCTTCCTGACCGCTGTCAATCATCTGCATATTGCCGATTACATTGGCTTCCACGAGGCAGAGGGAACGGATGGACTGAGAGCAAAGTACCAGGATATCGAGCGGGTCGTTGTCCAGACCGAGTGTCTGTGGTATAAAACCATAGTTGACCGGGTATTGGAATGAGGAATAGATTACCCGGTCCAGCTTGAGCAGACCGGAGTCTTTATCCACTTCATATTTTGAACGGGAGCCCTGCGGAATTTCGATGAGCGCATTCACGGTGGCGGGTGCTTTTTTTCCGTAATTGACGCCGTGCCAGGGATGACTTACTGTTAACATAGTTTAATTTTTTAGCGGGTTAATTTCATACCGGCATACGTGGCCAGTAATCCAAGCAGCACACTGGCTGCAATATAGGTAAAGAATAATGCGAATTTCTGTTCCCGTAACAATCCGATCCCTTCCAGTGAATAAGCGGAAAAAGTAGTGAATCCGCCACAGAGTCCGGTCATGAGCAGCAGTTTCCATTGCTCATTATTGTCAAAACCCCGGAAACTGATACCCCAGAAAATACCGATCAGAAAGCAGCCGGTGATGTTCACCGCAAATGTTCCCCAGGGAAAGGAATGCGTGTAAACATCCGCAAACCAACGCTGGCAGAGATAGCGGGCTATACTTCCAATGCCGCCGCCAAGACCCACTAAAAGAAGATTGGTAAACATTAAGAATAAAGGGGGTTAGGTTTGAATGTTTAACGTTTAGTGTCTACGGTTTAATGTTTAATCGATCATCGTTAACTGGCACCTCGCACCTGTCCTATTCATGCTGGTACAGGTATTTAAAATCCACGAGCCACTGACCATTGATCCGCTGCACTTTCAGGGTATCGGGATTGTTCATGTATGAATTGGAATAAATAACGATCCGGGTGCTGTCATCCACTTTTATCATGGGTGAGGGGAAGCGGATGGATGAGGCCCTGTATCCGTCCTTAATTTCCTGTGAAAGGTTTTTAAATGAGCGTTCAGCCACACTGATCAGGTTCAGGTTGAGCGAATCCTGAATCATATAGGCTTTTGCTTCATTGAATTTACCATCCAGGGCCGACCGTACAAAGTTGATCACCACATTCAGATCAGATTCCGGTTCTGCCTGTTTTTTTTCCTCACTGCCGCAGGCAATCAGGAGCAGCGTCATCAGTGAGGGAAGTACAAGGAGTTTTTTCATACTTGCAAATTACAAAACTTTCAGGTGGAAACTAAAACACCCCTCTCGGGGAGGGGTGTTTTAATTATATGAAGCGGGATCAGTTCTGGCTTGCTTTTTTCAGTTCATCAAGCGCAGACTTTGCTTTTTCCAGGTCTTCGGGTTTGATGGATTTCAGGGCGCTGTCCATCTGTTTCAGGCCATTCTGCAGGGAATCCATATTAAAGTTCTCATCCGTTCCACCGCCAGGATTTTCGCCTTCTTCTTTTTTGTTTTTGTCCATACCCATTTTCATGAGTGTGGCCATGCTGAAGTCAACTTTCCAGCCGCCGCCTTCTTTTTTCAGGGGGAAGTCAACGGTTTCGTTTTTCTTTTTATTGGTTACAGAAACGGTGGCATTGTCACCATCAATCTTGGTTTCACCAACAACCATATTTTTGAAATCCTCGGCGGGATCTTCTTCTTTTTTCTCGCCATCTTTGAATTTTTCAGCCACATCCATGGCTTTTTTCATCATGTCAATAGTGGCTTTGGAATCTTTGGTGGCCAGTTTGGCAGCACCTTCAAGGTCTTTTTTAGACATTTTTTCAAAAAAGGCAACCAGTACAGATTTAGGATCCGCATTGTCAGTTCCGCTACAGCCGGTAATGGCGGTTGCCAGTACGGCGATGGCAACCAGCAGGGTGTTCAGTTTTTTCATTTCTTAAATGGTTTAGGTGGTCAAAAGTAATAATTAAGGGGAGAAATCCCTCATGGAATAAAATTTTCCTTTTTTACCAGTCTACAGGCCGGGTTCAGGTAGATATCATCTGTGGTTACACCAAAGGGAATCGTATCCAGCCGGACATAGGGGGTCAGCTTGCCGCCGAGTGACCGGTTGAGGGATTTAAACACAAACTCGGAGCAATACATCTGCTCATCGCTGTCATAGTTAAAGTACATATCAAACCGCAGACCGTTGGCGTAATGCTGTCTGACTGTTTCCTCTAAAACCGTTAATTGCTCCGGGTTCAGGGTATAACGGTATATGCCGAATGAGTTGATATCGCGGGGGTTGCAGAAATTTTCAACGGGTTCTCTGACCAGTTTCATATCAGGATTATAGCTGCCTCCCAGCGCATGATAAACCAGCACTGAATCGTGTTCAATAAAAAGCAGACCACAATGAGAAAAAGACGTATCTGTCCTGTTCATACTGCGGGCGGCGGCACTTACCTCATCGGTGCCATTCCGGAAAATGATATCACCGCTTTGTATCAGCGTTTTGGCCTTGTTCAGCCGGTTAGTGACTTCCTGAATATATGCCGCGGGTACTGTGGCTTTCCGTTTTTCGGGCAAATGACAGGCACTCAGTAAAAAAAGAAACAAGAGACAGCCGGCTGGCCACCTCTTGTTTGTGCTGGTAAATCCGGTAAATGATTTCATCAGTGATTCCGTTCGTCTTTTTCGTGTTCCTTATTATAAGCACGCAGGATCTGTTTCACGAGACGGTGACGTACCACATCTTCCTCATCCAGTTCAATATGCCCGATGCCGTCAATATTCTGGAGAATCCGTACGGCAGTGGCTAAACCACTCCGTTGGTTGCGGGGCAGATCCACCTGTGTCATATCACCGGTTATGATCGCTTTTGCGTTGGCACCGATACGGGTCAGGAACATTTTTAATTGCAGTTCGGTGGCATTCTGTGCCTCATCCAGAATAATAAAAGCATTATCCAGCGTCCGGCCGCGCATATAGGCTAACGGGGCAATTTCAATGGTACGGGTCGTCATGTAATATCCGAGTTTATCGGCCGGTATCATATCATCCAGTGCATCATACAGCGGACGCAGATACGGATCAATCTTTTCTTTCAGGTCACCGGGCAGGAATCCCAGACTTTCACCGGCTTCCACGGCTGGCCGGGTAAGGATGATCTTTTTGACCTGCTTGTTTTTCAGTGCCCGGACGGCCAGAGCTACGGCTGTATAGGTTTTGCCGGTTCCGGCCGGGCCTATGGCGAATACGATATCGTTTTTATCCGCTTCCTGTACCAGTTTTTTCTGATTGGCAGTACGGGCCCTGACCGATTTTCCATTTGGACCAAACACCAGTACTTCATTGGGGTTTTTTTCCTTGAAATGGTCAATCACTTCCGCGTCGTCGCCACCCAGTATCTGTTCAAAGTAATTCTGGCTCATATGGCCGTTTCGTTCGAGGTAGGAAACAATCAGGGAGATTTTTTCCCTGGCGTTGTCAATCTGTTCCGGAGCTCCGCTCAGTTTCAGCTGGGTACCACGGGAGAGAATTTTCAACAGGGGGAATTTTTTCTTGAGGATGTCGAGTTTACCGTTGTTTACACCAAAAAATTCAATAGGGTTTACGGTTTCAAGGTTAATGATAGTGTCTGTCAATGCACTTCGGTTTATGTTTCTCAAAGCCGGTTTAAGGGCGGTACCGGATTTTTCACGTCTCCTGCCCGATTACAGGAGCTTGCCCTTCTTTTCCAATATTAATCAGCAATACGTTGTCAACCTACACTTACTTATACACAGGTTGTGAATAGAGAAAAGGGCTGAAATGCGGGGTGAATGTCTTTTTTACCTATGTAATTCAGGAAGAACAGTCCTGTTGAATTTTGCTTTTCCGGACGACTGCACCGGGTACAATAATCAGAAATCAGTAATTTTTTTCAATACATATTAATTTCGGGTACTGCTACTTGTTATATATAGCAGAAAATCATATTGTAATCAGACTTTCAATCTGTGAGTAAGGGTAAACTATTACGAATTAATAAATAATACCCGGATGATCTCATAAAAGATTTACGTATATCGGATAAACCGGTTTAAGTTTATTAAATTTTGTACTTAAGTACTTCTCGTTTAATAAATTATGCCATCAGGATCTTCCCGCCTCCCCCAAGCAGGGGCCTCCACCTTTTCCCCCGATAGCAGATCGGGAATCTTGTATCCGCTGATGCTGGATGCAATAGATGAGGCTATCTGTATGTTTGACTGTAACGGAGAGCTGACCTGGCAGAACAAAGCTTCACTCAGTTTGTGCAATCAGCAGCAGGATTCCGGACAGGATGGGAAAGGACTGCGTATGCAGATGACTGAAGTACAAATGACCGGATTTTCCCTTGAACTCAGCAGGGCGATTGCCGGGGAGTCTTCTCTTTTTGACTGGGTTTGTCAGTATAACAACCGCCGTTATCAGATACAACTGCGTCCGCTTTTGGATGGAGTAAAAGTGATTGCAGTGATGGGCACAATCCGCGAAATTTCAACAATCGCATCAGCCTCATCGCCCGAGCAGGTGGTTAACCTCAACCGGATTTTTGAACGGGTAACGGATGCTTTTTTTGCGCTGGACAAAGACTGGAACTATACGTATATCAATCAAAAGGCCGAAGAATTACACGGTCGTGGTGCGGATGAATTGCTTGGTAAAAATATCTGGCAGGAATTTCCGGATGTGGTGACGGAACCTTTTTATTACAGTCTGCAGAATGCCATGCGGACCCAGCAACCGGTTCGGGTGGAGTTATATTACTCCGGTCAGCAGAAATGGTTTGAGGACTTTATTTATCCTTCTCCTGAAGGGGTATCGGTTTATTACCGCGATATTACTGTTTACAAGAAAATGGATGAGCAATTGTTGCGGAGTGAACAGCAGTACAGATCGTTGGTGGAACAGGCGGCTGATGCGATCATTATTGCTGATCTGCAGGGCCTTTGCCTGGATATAAACAGTATGGCTGAAAAGATGACCGGTTACACCCGGGAGGAATTAAATGGCTTTAATTTATTTGACCTGCTGGTAATGCCGCCAGGAGAGCCGCCCATCCGGCTGAAGGAAATTTTAGATAATCAGGTTGTTTTACAGGAGCGGAAAGTACGCCGTAAAGATGGCCGGACTTTTTATGCAGAGCTGAATACGAAGCGGCTGTCTGGTGACAGGATCCTCATTATCGGGCGGGATATCAGTGACCGGAAATCACTTGAAAAGGTTTTACAGGAGAGTGAATTCCGCTACCGTACTTTATTTGAACAAGGCCCGGATGGCGTTTGTTTTTATGATACGGAAAAAAACACCTACCTGGCCGTCAATAAGCGGATGACAGAAATGTTTGGTTATTCGCAGGAGGAGTTCCGGCAAATGGAAATAACGGGTATTGCCTTCCCGGATGATATCCTTGTCAATCCGCCAATGTTTATCGGACTGGATACGGACAGAACCGTGATAAACGAACGGTTTTTCAGAAAAAAAGACGGCACAGGAATTTATATAGAAACCACCACGCGGCGTCTTACCGGAAGTAGTTATGTTTCGTTTATGCGTGATATTTCTGAGCGAAAATCCGCAGAAACTGCAATACGGGAAAATGAACTCCGTTGGAAGCTGGCACTGGATAAAAGTGAACTGGGGGTATGGGAAATGAATTTTGAAAAGAACAGCGCTTTTATTTCTGAAAAAACAAGGGAACAAACCGGGTATCATAATGAAACAGACCTGGCCAATCCTGATTTCTGGCTGCAGGCTATAGTGGAAGAGGATAAGCCGGCTGTACTGGAAAAATTTATCAATACACTGAAAGGAACAGACGCCTCTTTTGATGCAACCTTCCGGGTGCTGTGCAAAGGCGGTGAAATCAAGTGGTTCAGGTTTACCGGAAATGTTAGCGGCCGGGATGACGATGGCCGGGCACTCCGGATTATCGGGGTACATGAACATCTTACGGATGTGATCAGCCGGGAAAAAGAACTGCAGTTGAAAGAGGCCGCCCTGGAATCAACGATCAGTGGAATTGGTATGGCCGATATGTATGGCACTATCACGTATGTTAATGCGGCAATTGTGAAAATCTGGGGAGCCACGGATAAAAACCAGTTAATCGGTAAAAAACTGACGGACGTATTTTACGGGGAAGGTATATACCAGACACTGGAATCCCTGCGGTCCACCGGTTCCGCCAGTGGAGAAGACCTGGCTATCCGGGTCGATGGCACAGTTTTCCCCATTGAGTTTAATGCGAATCTGATACGCGATAAAAACGGGGAACCGGTTTGCCTGTTTGGATCTTTTATTGATATCAGCCACAGACGCCTGGCTCAACAGAAACTGAAAGAAAGTGAAACCTTATTCCGCGAAATCACGCAACATTCACCCAGTGGCGTGGTATTGCTGGATAAACAATTGAAATTTGCGTTTGCCAGTGATTCGGCCCGCCGCATTTCAGGCTATCAGGGCGATGAACTGATTGGAGCGGATCCGGTTGACTTTACCCATCCGGATGATCTGCCTTTATTAATGCCCCGTTTAATGGAATTGATGGAAGTACCGGGCAGCGTGCTCACCACTGAATACCGGTTTTTATATAAGGATGGCAGCTGGCGATATATCCAAAGCACTTTTTCCAACCTGTTGCATATCGCCCATGTGGAGGCCGTAACAATCAATTTCAGGGATATACATGAGGAAAGAATGGCGCAGTTGAAATTACAGGAAAATGAACTGCAACTCAGTCAATACAATGAACGTTTCCAGTTATTCTCCAAAGCCACCAATGATGGAATATGGGAATGGGATATAGTCAGTAATAATGTCTGGTGGAATGAGTCTTTTTACCTGCTGATGGGATTCGATCCGGCCGGGCCAATGCCGTCATTTGACGAATGGCTACTGAAGCTTCATCCGGATGACCGTTCGAAAGTGAAGAACCGGCTGGATTTGCTGGAATCCAATAATACGGATTATTGGGAAGGCGAATTGCGTTTCCAACTGCCGGGAGGGGAATGGGGAACCGCGCTTGACCGGGCCTTCGTTATCCGGGACAGAGACGGTCAACCGGTAAGGATGATCGGGGCACTGGTGGATTTTACCCGGCAAAAACAAATTGAGGAAAAACTGGTGTTTGAAAAAACCTTGTCTGATTCCCTGATAGAAAAAATGCCCGGAATATTTTATTTGTATACCCGGGAAGGCCGTTTTATCCGTTGGAATAAAAACCTGGAAACCATCAGTGGTTATAGTGCCCGTGAAATCCGGAAAATGCACCCGTTTGATTTTTACGATACTGATGAGAAGGCGAAGATTAAGAAAAGGATTACACAGTTATTCCAGGAGAAAGTCCCGGGTGTAGAGCTTCAGTTGCTGACCAAACAGAAAAAGAAAGTTCCGGTCTATATAAACTCAATGGCCATCATTTATGAAGGGGAACCCTGTGTGGTGGGTATGGCCACGGATATTTCGCAGTTGAAGAAAACACAACAGGAACTAGTGGAAAGTGAGGAGGCATTCAAACGACTATTCCAGGAGTCCTCTGAAGCCATCCTGATTCTGGATGGAAAAAAATTCATTGACTGCAATGAAGCCACTGTCAGCCTGCTGGGTTATCCGTCCCGGGAAGAGTTTCTTTTCCAGCCGCCCTGGAAACTTTCACCCCTTCGGCAACCGGATGGGGAATTGTCTTCATCAAAAGCGAAAAGGGCGATTGGGGAAGCCCTGGAAAAAGGGTATAACCGGTTTGAATGGATTCACCGGAAGGCCGACGGAACCGAATTCCCGGTGGATGTGATGCTGACCCCCATACTGGTAAAAGGACGCCAGTTATTCTACACCATATGGCGCGATATTACCGACCGGAAAAAAGCGGAATTGGCCCTGCAGCAAAGTATCAAAGAAATATCCGATTATAAGTATGCGATTGATCAGTCAACCATCGTCTCCTTTTCAGACCCTTCCGGTAATATTACTTATGTGAACGATAATTTTGTGAAACTCTATGGCTATTCAAAGGAAGAAATTATCGGTGTCAATCACCGGATACTGAACTCGAAAATTCATGGCGATGTCTTTTGGCGGAATTTCTGGTCCCATATTCATGATGGGAAGGTGTTAAGGGCGGAAGTTTGCAATAAGTCCAAAGACGGACAACTGCACTGGGCCGATACCACCATTGTTCCGTTCCTGGATGAAAAGGGGAAGCCCTATCAGTACCTGGCTATACGGACAGATATAACCGAAAAGAAAAGGCTGGAGGATGAGTTGCGGGAGCAGCAGCGGCTGGAACAAATCCGGATTACAGAGACGGCCATGGATGCCCAGGAAAAGGAACGTAATTTTCTGGGGCAGGAATTGCATGATAACGTCAATCAGATCCTGGTCGGTACCAAACTGCTTCTGTCCGTAGTGGCGGAGGACCCCACCCGTCATAAAGGTGTATTGGATAACAGTATCCTGAATATCGATCATGCCATACAGGAAAACCGGAAGCTATCGCATTCATTGGCCACACCTGATCTCCGGTTGATGAGCCTGCCAAAGCAGCTCAGTGCGCTGACACAGGAAATGTTTTACAAGCAACCCGTGAAAGTCAGATTGCAAAGCAAAGGATTCAAGGATGAATTACTGGATAATAAACGTAAAATTGCCCTTTACCGGATCGCGCAGGAACAATGTACCAATATCCTGAAATATGCGCAGGCTACAGAAGTTCAGATTAAACTGACACTGAAACGCCAGCGGGCTGAACTCCGGATCAGCGATAACGGCCGGGGAATGGATCCCGGAAGGTCTACCGATGGTATTGGTATACGGAATATGAAAGGCCGGCTCAGTATCTACGGCGGCCAGCTGGATATTAAAACTTCTCCCGGGGAAGGATTTACCCTCACTGTAGTCATGCCTCTTTGATCCGCGCAGAAAAATTGGCTATTTTTGCATCGCATACACTGGCGTACTTCCAATGTTAAATAAAATCAAATATGCCACGCTGGCTGGATTTTGCCGGTCATATTTGCAACATTTGTACTTAAACCTGAAATGCTTACCCTGGAAATGCGTGTGAAATTTCTCTTCTTGTCCCTTCTCCTGTTTTCTGTGTTGTTGTCACAGGCGCAACTTTACAAAGTGTCCGGTATTGTAATGGATAATAAAAAGGAACCGCTTCAGCTGGCCAGTGTGGAAGTGAAAGAGCTCAAAAAAGGTACAGTTACCAAAGATGACGGATCCTATTCCTTTTTCCTGGAAAGGGGAAAATATGACCTGGTGGTGAGTATGGTTGGTTTTAAAACACGGGTGGTGACTTTTTATATAAATAATGAAGATATCACAGAAAATGTGATGATGGAGTTTGATGAATCAGCCAATCTCGGGGAAGTTATTCTGAAAGTTAAGACCAGGGACCGGGCTGAAGAACTGATCCGGAATGTGATCCGGACGAAAGAGCCGATCCTGAATGCGATCGGGGCGTATTCCTGCAATGTGTATATCCGTGCCTTTCAGCTGGATTCCGGAGTTGTAAAACGGCACAAACCGGAACAGACGGACAGCCTGCCCCGTGAAAACTTTGAAGGAATGTCGATGACGGAAGTCTCCCTGCGCCTGGATAAAGGCTCCGGCAGTCAGATCCGTGAAGAAAGACTGGGGGTGAATAAACGAGGCGGTCACGATGAAAGTCTTTTTTACCTCACCACAACTGACGGCGATTTTTATATGTTCAATAATATGATCCAGGCTCCTCCTGTATCGAAAATTCCCTTTGTTTCCCCTTTGAGTTATAGCGGACTGATGGCGTATAAGTTCAAAACCATTAAAATCGACCGCACCGTAAAACCGAAAATTTATACCATTGCCATACGTCCACGCCAGTTAAGTAATGCCACGATTGAAGGAGAAATACGGATACAGGACAGTACCTGGACCGTTTTCAGCAGTGAATTCAGGATACCTTCCGCCCATATGCCGGAATTTGATTACATGGAAGTGAAACAGGAATATGGGAAAGTGGGGGACAGTGCCCGGATGATCACCCGGCAGCAATTTAATTATTATACAAAAGTAAAAGGCGGACGCCGGTACGGTGAGACTATAGCCGTTTATTCCGGGTATGACCTTCGTAAAAATTTCAGGAAAGGTCATTTTGGCAATGAAGTCAGCTCCACTACCCAGCAGGCGTATGAAAAAGATTCCTTATTCTGGCAGCAGGTGAGAACCGAGCCTTTATCGATTCAGCAGGCCAAGTATGCCCGTTACCAGGACAGTATATACCAATATATGCGCAGTGAATCCTACCTGGATTCCATGGACCGCATACTGAACCGGATTACCTGGTCCAAAATGCTGATTTTTGGTCAGACATTCAATGATCATAAAAAAGAACGGATGTGGATCCTGCCACCGGTTACCTCACTGATTCAGCCGATCGCATTTGGCGGGGCCCGCCTGAAAGTGGCAGGCGCTTACCGGAAAACCTATCCCAGCCGGAAAAACCTGGAAATTGAAACAGACCTGAGCTACGGATTCAGGAATAAAGACCTGAACGGGACAATCGGTCTGCGGAGAAAGTATAATCCGTTTAACCAGGGAAAATACCATATCACGGCAGGCCGGAACTTTGAATTTATTTATCCCGGTGATGCCTGGGTGAATGTGCTCAAACGGAGTAATATCTATCTCAATAATTCACTGGAAGGCACACACGAACTGGAGCTGTTCAACGGAGTGACCCTGATGAATAAAGTGGAAGTGGCTTTCCGCCGGTCGGTCGCTGATTATAAAGTGGGAAATAATGCCGACAGCATTTTCGGGATACCCAATGATCCCCCGGTGGACTTTGAACCGTATAACGCCACGTATAACGATATCAGGTTGTATATCACACCCGCGCAGAAATATATCCGGGAACCCCGTGAAAAAATCATACTGGGTTCCAAATGGCCAACCTTCTACGTGATCTGGAAAAAAGGAATACCGGGACTGTTTAAAAGTGAGATAAATTTTGATTATCTCGAATTAGGACTGGAGCAGCATATCAATCTCGGTGTATTGGGTAATACTTCTTATATCATTAAGACCGGTGATTTTTTCAATACCAAAGACCTGCGCATCATCGACTTTAAGTTTATGCGCCAGGGCGATCCGCTATTCTTTCAGAATCCGACCAAATCTTTCCAGGCGCTCGATTCCACGTTTCCGGTATTTGACCGTTATTTCCAGGGAAACCTGGTGCATGAGTTTAACGGGGCATTGATTAATAAAATACCCTTCCTGAAGAAACTAAAGCTCCAGGAAATTGCCGGCGGGGGCTTCCTTTTTACCAAGGAAAGGGCTCTTCGTTATGTTGAGTTTTTTGCCGGCCTGGAAAGAATAATAAAATGGCCATTTAATCCCCTGGCCAGGGTGAAACTCGGCGTATATGTGGTGGGTTCTGCCGCGAATAAATTCAATAATCCCGTACAGGTGAAGATCGGGTTGACGACATGGGATCGGTTCAGGAATAAATGGAGATAGTTAAATCAGTTAGTAGATATTAGCCGGTAGTTAGTAGTCGGATCTGTCAGAAGAAAGCAAGGATTTGGTTGCTCTGGGAATCAGTACACAACTATACTTTGCAGTTTTTGCGCTAAATCCTGCAAATCAACATAAATAATTTGATGGTCACTGATGCCGGCTAGGGTGGTGGAATGTTCAGCTTCCATGTGACGGATATAAATGACAGGTTTGCCTTTTCCTTTTGCGTATCCGGCTTCAATACCGATGCCGATAGCTTTTTCAGAGGCGGCGGCAATCAACAACTCCGACCGGTCGATCTCTTCCATCGCTTTTTGCATCATGCCTTTTTCTGCTTCAGGTGAAAAATGATACTCATCCACAAATACAAAGGGGGTGATACCGGATTGAACCAGTGTGTTGCAGATCACTTCCAGTTCTTCCTGTAGCCGTTTTCTGCCGGCATAACTGATGGCAATGTAGGCGCGCATGGTTAATTCAGGTTTTCCAGTTTTTCCGCCGGGCCATAAAAAAGAAATTCCAGTTTGAATTGTGCCGTTTCACCCGTTCCTTCAAACCGGCCATCCACCTGTACCTGTTGTTGTCCGGTCTTGCAATGCAGCAAATCCGTATTCAGCGGGATTCGACGCAGGGCTTGCCAGTTTTTATCATAAAGTACCGCCTCCGTGCCTTCGGTAAACTTTAAGATTTGTCCTTTGTCTATAGAAACCGGTAGCTCCAGTGTTTTTGTGTTGTTCAGTTCGATCCGTATGTTGGAGACCGTTTCATCCATGGCTGTCAGTATAAAATGCAGCGGCTGCTCACTTCCTTTATTATCAATGGTGAAAGTACTGAAAGCCGGCTGGCCGGGTTGCAGGATTTTTTTGGTATGCGAAAATTTATAGGAATATACCGGCGTAAGGAAAAGATCACCGGTTCCTGTTTTTCTCAGTTTGTACTCATTTTCCAGCGGCTTCATTCGTTCCATCTGTGCCATTGAAAATTTCCCTTCCAACCGGGCATTTTCCCAGGTGTTGAGAATAGAGAAAATCTGATCACTGGCGCCGTTCTGTTTTACTGTATGCAGATCCGAGACAAAGGCAAAGCCTGCATTGTAAGAAGCGGACCTCGCCATCAGCCATTCAATATCTTCCACCGTGGTGGTAGCCGTCATTTTGAACCAGCCCAGCATACCGGGCATCAGGTTGCGTTTGTAATATTTCTGGTTGAAAAGCCGGTACTCCGTCTGACTTTCCCGGAATCCCGCATACCAGGGTTCGCCCCAGTTCATCCGCGAATAGATATGCCAGAAATAATGACCGGAACGGCTGGCTCCGAGTAAAAAATGATTTTGTATGCCGGGCTGCAGACTGTCGAGCCAGGCCTGCGCAAATTGGGCTTCTCCGTAATTCCCATAACCGGATGAATGGTTGCCTTCCAGTCCGTCGAAGTCCAGCATACGCACACCGGTATAATTCATAAAAGAGGCGATCTTCCGGGCGATCTCCTGATTTAATGCCGCATTGCCCAGGAATACTTTATATCCATGATCGGCCAGTTTGGCAATCGTTTCATTTTTTGGATGTGATGCGGCGGTTGTACCAAATGCACCCCGTACACAATCTTTCAGTTTCCAGGGCGCTTTATCCGTAACGGTACTGTACCGGATAATTTCATTACCGATGACCACACTGTGCAGGTTGTCATTCTTGTGCTGATTAAAAAAGAGCGGATCGGCAATTTCAATGCTTGTATCAGCGGAACTGATGGCCCGGATGATGCTGGTACTGCCCGCTTTCGCCAATCGTTTGTCCGGAACCGGAGTGACATAGGCATCATTAGTCGTGATAAAGTTGGAAAGCACATGCGTGCCGGTATATATGCCCGCTTTCTCCGCCTGCTGCACACATTTTTTCATGCCGGCCCATCCATTGGGAAATTGTTCAGGTATTAAATTAAAATGTCCCCAGTCGGTGAATGGGTGACCGTGATAGAGATAATGCAGCCCCGATTTCTTTACCACATCAATACAACTGTCCATATTGGCTTCTGTAAAATCCATGATCAGGTATGAAGAATTAATGACGGGTGAGCGCTTGACCCACTCTCCGTTGATTTCCGGGTGGGGCAGTCCTTCACTTCGTTCAATTTCTTCAATTATATTTAGTGTATTGGCCGTAGCACATCCAAAAAGGGCAATCTTCGATCCTTTGATACCGCCGTCTTTATACGCCGGGGACATGTAGGCGTCGTAACCCCAGTTGGCAATCACCCTGTCTTTATTACGGTTGCGCGTGTATGCCTGCAGCGAACTGCCGTACCAGGTGGGCCGGGCTGCTTCCACGGAATACAGTACAAATTTTTCAGGCTTCTTAAAATTTTCAAAGCCAGGTTGAGAAAGGGCATCCAGTTGAGGCAAATGGTCATTGTCGTTCCAGGGAAAGCCACCCAGGGTTTTCAGGTTCAATGCCTGCAGTCCGAGAGTGAAGGTATCGTTCTGTGCGATGCCGATAGTTTCACCAACCGACTGGCCAATACTGTTGGGATAAGGCCCCCAGACAAGGGCGTCGATATGATCCTCGTTCTTTACTTCCGTTACTTCAAGGGTAAGATGGTTTTTGCGTTGAGTAAGACGGATCGTGATGGAGATTCCCCCGGTATAGTCAAGTGTTAGCCGTTGTGCAGAGGCATTATACCTGCAAGTAAGCGGAGTAAGCAGACTGTCCTTTGTTTTTATAGTAACCAGGGGTGCTGGCTGTCCGGGTACTTTGTAATTAATACCTGTACGGTTATCCGTTAAGCTGGAAATATTCGCCTGTTTGTCCAGGTCAAGTGACCAGCCTGGAAAACGATAGGACTGTGCCTCAACATAGCCGAGCGGATAGAGTAATAATAAGAACAGGTAGCGCATGAACAATCATATTGGTGCAGACCTGAAACTACGAATTTTTCAGCCAGGTATTAACCGGATAATTTCAATTCGTATAGATTATTCAGCGAATGCGGCATTTGTTTCATCCCCACCTGACGGAAACCAAGCTGCTCATAGTAATTGCACAAGGCTTTATTGGCGGCATTGCAATCCAGCCGGAACAAAGGAATGCCGGCTTCCCGCGTTTCAGAAATCAGCTGTTCCAATACCCGGCGGCCGATTTGTTGTCCTTTATATTCGTTCAGCACCACCAGTGAGTGAATATAACGGGCTTCTGTTTCCTGTACTCCCCAGTAAAGTTCGTCGGCTGATGACAACCGGTACATGCCGGCTATCCGGTCATTTACGAGGATGAAATAAAACTCTCCAAGTTTAAATCCTTCTTCCACCCATTTAATTTTTTCTGCCGGCGGGTCAAGCCAGATACCCCATTGGTCGATGCCTTTTTGTTGCAGGGTGCTGGCAGCGGATTTGAGTATTGAAATGGCGATAGTTGATTCGCCAGGTTGTGCTTTACAGATGTTTAAATGCATACGTTTTATCTGAAAGTAGTTCAGGTATTAAAAATTGAGATCTTTAGTGACATGGATTTAGCTTTCGGATCATCCAAATGGTCGTATCGGTCTTTTTTGAGAATTGAATAGGAATAACTGTCCGGATACCTGTTGGGTGATGAAATTACTGGTCAACAGAACTGCCAGCAGTTTCAGGTATAGATGCGGGTGTCTCAATTCAGGATTATTTTTCCTTTCTTAATTTCGAAGCTGAACAATTTCACTGAGTCCACTTCCTTTTTCCCGATTTTCCCGGCTTTCCATTGACCCAGGACAGCAAAAACAGCAACTATTTGTTTATCCAGCTCAGGATCTTTTGTCTTATTATCCATTTCACATTTCACTACTTCCCCCTTACAGTTAATAATTACACTGACCATGCCTTTGCCTTTATAGTCCTGGTGTTCTTTCAGGAAAACAACCGCTGAATCAAGCCGTCTGGAAATTTCCTCTTCTGTTACAGGACAAACGGCTTCTTTCTGATCACCCATGGGGAATAGGGCATATACATCTTTTTCATTGCAAAGCCCCTTGATTGGTTCCTTTATTTCCATTTTTGCAACAAACTGGGCAGAAAGCGAAAGGGTGGTTAAAAGCAGGCAAATGCTAAGGCAAATTCTCATATGAAGGTTTTTTGTGTATACTATAAAGATAAATAAATTCTGTTTTTAATATCCGGATATTGATTTGTGCATGGTTTTAGCAGGATGATTTGCATTCACTTACTCCGCCCAGAATTTTTTGATCTGGTGCAGCGCTTGCAACTCCCTGGTATTATTTTCCGGGTTGATATAATGCATCAGTTCAGCCGGGGATTTAATATCTTTTGATACGGACTCCGGCAGTATTTTTTTTACTTCTTCAGTCTCTTCCTGACTGGTTACCCAATCCCGGATCAGCGAAACCGGTTCAGTTTTATCAAATGACTCAAGCATAATGATGCCGTCACAGAAATGACGGAGTTTTGTTCCTCCCCATGTGTCAAATGCATAAAAACTGTTATGGTCTTTCAGCTCAGCGAATAATGGATCAATGCTGTTCAAGGCGAATGGCCTTTTCAAGGTGTCATAGAGTTGATTGAAAACTCCATCAAAGGGGAAAACGTAACTGTAATTTTCTTTCCGGGTCATTTCATTATAAACAAACCACCTGGGTGGAAATGGAGAAAGCAGACAACATTGGAAAATCTTCTCCGGGTACTTTTCATAAAGTTGCTGGCCGGCACGCCCATTGTCTTTAATGAATAGGAATTTCGGGGTCCGGAATCTTGTCAATGAATGATGGAGGCCGCAATAGATAAGGATTTTCTTATTGGCCTGTATTACTTCTTTCTCCACGATGCCGGGAAGGATATTGTCAAAATTGGTTTTTCCCTCCTCCTGTCGGATTTCAACGTCAGGTGAATGTAAACGCCTTGGGTTATAGGGCTTATTCAGTTGCAAAAACCTGATCTTTTCCATGCCTTCCGGGATGGTTTTATTTAATTGCCAGATTGTTTTGAAAATAGCCAGGTACTCCTCATAACACCAGGTGTACATTGATTTTCGCATAATGGCAATTGCCTTTTTCCGGTCAAATTCAGCGGCGGTAACCACACTGTCGGCCTCCCGCTGGTATTCGGCTGCTCCGAATTCCCAGCCGATTATGGTGATTTGCTTTTCCCTGTATAAATAAGGGATAAGGTTGCCGAAAAATTCGAGATCCTGTTTGCGCTTATGAAGTTCTCCCAGGAAAACAACAGAGCGGGTGTCGAATTTATCTGCGATATATCGAAAAGGGTCAGTACTGTCCTTGAGAATTGCGGCCACAAGCTTATTGCGATTATCGGCGGAAAGGGGCTTGAGTGAATGAAAAATATTCAGATTGAATAGTATATAAAGCGATAATATTCCCAGTATAAAGCCGGTAAGCCATAGTAGTGTCTTCAGCGATTTTTTGAATAACTTTTTCATGATACCCGGGTATTGTGATCTGTTTTGGCAATAGAAGCCGGGATAAGTGATCCGGGAATTAATGTACTATTTTCTTTTGGCAGGCAGCATGATTTTTGTACAAAACCTGCAACTATGTCTTATTTATTCTTTGCTAAGGAAAAAAAAACCCCGGTCATAAGCCGGGGGTAATTATATGGTCCCTGAAGCTGTTTAGAAGTTGATTGATACAGAGGATACGGGGGCCATATTTTTTCACAGGTATTGAATTGTTGTCCGGTTCAAAAGTAGATCAGCCCGAAAGTAATTACTAACCAGGGCATGAATTTCTTGCCGTTTTCAGCGTTTATATTTGTTTGACCTACGTATGCTTACGTAGCGCTTGTAGTTGAATCTAAATGGTTTTACCAGCGGGCGATGATCTTGAAGTTGAGCAACCGGGGCGTAAGCCGGTTAGGCATCAGGTAAACGGTATTGGAAAAATCCTTGACAAAGAGATAGGAAATGATATTGGAGCGGTCAATGATATTAAAGATTTCAAGACTGGCCCAGATATTATCAAAGTTCCTGAACGGGGAATGACTCCGGCGTTTGCTCTTGTCGTCATCCACCAGTAATGCACTAAAACCGATATCGGCCCTGATATACGGCTCGATCACGGCAGCATTCCGGTATTTCACGGCACCGGGTATATTATAGGGAAGATTGCTGCCATAAAGCAGGTTCAGGAACATTTTGAAATTCTTATTGGTTGGCAGATAGTCCTGGAAAAACATTCCGAATGTGATTCGTCTGTCTGTCGGACGGCGCAACCAGCCTACATCGGTGCGTGCACTGTCTGTGACCACCTGGTCGGTGCTTTGTGCCGTGATAAATTCGCCGGCTGCGTTTTTATACCGGTAATAATGATCATTGACAAGATCTTCAGCTGTTTTCATAATACCCATACTGATCCAGCTTTCCGCATCCGGTACCAGTTCGCCATGCAACCGCATTTCAATACCGGTGGCATAGGCACTGGCGCTGTTTTCACCAAAATAACGGATACGGACATTGTCAATATCATAGGGTACCACATCACTCATGCGTTTATAATAGGCCTCCGCCGTCCAGCGCATGGGCCGGTCACTCAGTCCAATGAAATTATAATCAAAGCCGGCCACAGCCTGCCAGCTTTTCTGGGCTTTCAGTTTTGTATTTACCGTTCCATCATATCGACGCAGTTCGCGGTAAAAGGGTGGTTGCTGGTAGGAACCAACAGCCAGCCGGTAAATGATATCTTTTTTTGAAGCCGGTTTCCAGCTGGCACTGATTCTCGGTGACAGGAGAAATTCCTGGTTCAGTGAATTGTAATTAAACCGGACTCCATACGTCAGTGTAAAGGAATGAGCCGAATCGCCCATCAGCATATTATTCTGCAGGTAACCGGAAAATTTGTTAACTGAAATGCTGGCGGAAGACTTCAGCACTTTGCTCAGCTGGAGCAGATTGGGTTGGTAAGGCAATGCATAGCCGGCAGAGTCCTGAAATTCCCATTCATTCAGTTTGTCAGCTATCGCCGTACGGTCTGCCCCCAGGCCCCACTGCCAGGCATTTTTTCCTTTTTCGTATGTTCCTTTATGTGAGAAATTCCAGTTTTCGATATTCAGTTCATTCCGGGCCCAGTTCTGGTATACGCCGGCCCCCAGCGGATTTACAATTAATCCATAGGTAGGGTTGCGTTTGTCAAAGTCGCGGTCGCCAAACAGGTATGCGCCGGTGATATCAATGTTTTCCGATTCATCATTGGCAAAACGGGACAGCATCCATTTCAGTTTTAACTTCTTACTCACCTGGTTGATCAGCGAGAGACCCAGCATATTGGTCTGGTACTGATCTTTTTCGCGGCCCTGGAAAAAGATATCTACTCCCAGTGTGGCGCTGTAAATCGGTGAAAATACAGACGTTGTCAGTTGACTGAACTGAGGGATCAGGGTGAATTTAGTCTGTGAGATATTGCTGAGCAGTTCGGCTGACCATTTCGGGTTGAACTGATAACTCAGCAGTGCCTGGAAATCGGCAGAGGAAGGGACATAATTGCCCTTGGTATCCTGCCGGCTCAGCAGGTTCCGGTTGCTCCGGTTACGGGCGCCAAGGAGATAACTGAATTTATTGTTTTTCCCGGCCCCTTCCAGTTGTAATCCTTGTTCAAGAATGCCCACATAGGCAGACCCGCCTGATTTTTTTGGTCGTTTGTATTGGATATCCAATACCGAACTCATTTTATCACCATACCGGGCCTGGTAGCCGCCATTGTAAAAACTGATATTACGGACCATTTCAGGATTGATAAAACTAAGTCCTTCCTGTTGGCCACTTCGTACGAGGTAAGGACGGAAGACTTCAAAATCGTTTACATAAATGAGGTTCTCATCATAGCTGCCTCCACGTACTGAGTATTGGGAAGTCAGTTCATTATTTGATCCTACAAATATTTTAATCAGGCTTTCCACCCCGGTGATGGCCGAGGGGAGATTGAGAATGGTTTTGGGGTTGGGGCGGATCAGACCGGTCTCCCGGCGGTCGCGCTGATCAGTGACAATTACTTCCTGCAGGGTGTTCTCGCTTTTTTCAAGGCGGACGGTCACGTTTTCTTCTTCTCCTTCACTGAGCAGAAAATTCTTTTGTTCGGCCCGGCGACCGGCATAACTGAAAATGAGGGCAAAGGCTTTCCCCGCTTCCACCCGGATCCGGAAATAGCCCGAATCATTGGTGGTGATGCCATTGGACTGGCCGAGGATGACCACGGAGACTTTGCTCAGCGGATTTTCATTATCATCCACGACTTTACCGGATACAAATGCATATTTTTTCTGGGAATAGCAGAGCAGGGTCAGGAGCA